>ENA-OREC01002249-OREC01002249.1-marine-metagenome-genome-assembly--contig:-NODE-2249-length-10501-cov-10.235514_pt1 | contig 10501 bp, 9 predicted proteins | sample MGYA00248626_ERZ508543 | MGnify/ENA primary metagenome ERZ508543 (study PRJEB26211, sample SAMN05518279) | marine metagenome | isolation source: Puget Sound, Washington, USA | host: Bankia setacea...
TATACCTAATCCCCTTTGACAACGCGATGTCTTAAATGCATGCATTTAGATACTTTTGTTTATCTTCCCAGAGAACCACATGAATTCTAGTACAGCTTCCGGTCGATTATCCTAATAAGTGGTTTCAAAGTAGTTGGTACTATGGACTCATGTTACGCAAACGATTTAATGTTTTGTTGTCTCGAGACACGAGCCGTAGTTCCAGAGCTCTGAAGGGTGGCGCATCACTATTTACTGTTCTGGTATATTTGAACGTTACATGTATACCGCATGATAGGAAAACGTTGTGACGTAATTAGATCATTAGACAAACAGCAAACATCTTAAAGCTTCCTTTGATTCACTAACTAACATAATTCCTTGATGTTAACGAACATTGTCAGGTACTTCTGGCTTTGTTTCCACATATAATTCGTATTTTGAAAGTGTTATTAAAACAAAGACCTAATTGTGCTTACCTGGGTAGTCCTTCTGGTCTTTTGGTCGATACTAGATTAGATAAGATGTGTCGTTCATTTTGTTTCTGCGATTTGCGTTTATCAATGGCTCAATACTATGTACGTTTCTGATGCGTGTCTGCGATTGATTTCTTTGAATGCAATATCTGGCCCAACTGTAGCATGTCTTTGTGTTACAACGTTTAGTGTTTGGCTTGTAGCGGGTTGTTTCACAGTTGGTATTTGTTCAGTTTAAAGTTAAGCACGGGTTTGTTATCTCTAGTTTAATGTGTAAAAGGTAGATGCCAGATAACACACAGCCAATGAGTTTCCAAGCTGGTTTAGACAGGATTGCTTAGATACAAACACGGAAGTTGATGTACATACCGGTACAAGACATGTGCTATATTTCTGTAGCCTTCTGTTCATTGTGCTTTCTGCTGTATCCCTATTTCCCTACTTTTAAGTTTGTTAAGAGTTTGATCCCTTGTTGGTAGGTATTTCTACATAATGAGTGTATAGAAAAAAGTTTGAAATTATGTTTTTCTTAAATGTCAAGGACACTATTGTATGTCCATGTCATTCCTATAGCATATAACAATGTTTCAGTACTATGCAATTCAGAATGCGCATGTCTACATCAAACTGTAAACAGTGTAGTTTTCGTTATAAAGGTAATGAAATACCTTCCCAAAAGGGAGAGCACTCATGCAAATGTACAGAGTTGTCCCTCAAACGAATTAAGAGAATTTTTGAACACGATTATACAATGGAGACGTTATTTGTACGTTCTGTGAGAAGATTCTGTCCAATATTTAGTGAATCTCCGACACGTGAGTCTTGCAGATCAGAAAACAAAGAAATTTAGAATTAAATAAACATGCATGAACGGAGGAGTCAATGACGAACCATACATAATAGTAGCACGGGCAATAAGGCTGTTAAAATAGTCGTCTGCGTGGACCGAATTACTACGTGTATACATTGAACTCTCACTATGTACGAGACTTCGCCATTAGACTAACGATGCATTAATTAAATGGGTATATGTACGTTTGTTTAAAAACAACAATGGTCACCTGTGTATCCACAGTGCAACCAGGAATTTAAATCAAGCAGTCTAACACTCTATATATGCAACAGTATTAAATTCTACCGGCGAGTATTTGAGTCATCGATATGTTCATCCACTTAAGTTCAACTTATCCTTAAAAAACCCGGCAACTCCTATTGTTACATTTTCATCTGAGCATTTGTCAAAAGTATGTGATTATTTATGTTACGATGATCCGCGTTTTGCTTCAAAGTTGCGTGTGAGTGTTATACGAGGCGCGCGTGTTAGTGTTATACGAGGCGCGTTTTATACCCTCGAACAAGAATTAAGGTTAGTCTAGAAACTACAATATTTACATGACACGTGGTCCGTTTTCCTTTTTTGTGAAGAACATCGATGAACGAACAATGTCAACCCATTGCCTATGTTACAGCAGCTTATGTCGTTTTGTTTCCGTTCAGTTTGACTCGCCTTTACTCTCTGCGTCCTTGTTATCATGAAACTTCGGGATTTATCGATAAAGCACACCATAATTCTTTAGCTTTCCTGGTAAACATGCATGGAAATTTACGTGTAATTAAAACGGAATCCTGTCTAACATGCATACCAGCTGATAATCAAACCTCATTTCACCAACCTCCAATGGTCCCGCCATTGTTGTGTAACGCATGCGCACTTCAACGTCTGTGCATAATTGCACGTCTATTATCCGGCCCGGGCAAAAACCTGCGGCGCTTAGAAATCCCGATATGTTGTATTTTGCGCGCTGTATGTAAACTTATCGACGGGCGCTTTTTTCAGTTGAACTACCGAGTACATTGCATGTTTAGAGTCGTGACTCATCCCCTCTCTCATGTGTGGCCTACCAATACAGTGTTATCGAACCACTGTTCAAGCTTGTGGAGTACAGCATCAGCGAAATGTTATACTATTCTGGATGGAAGGGAGGGTGCCAGCGAATAATGAAACCGAACATACATTTAACTCGGTAGTTTTAAAGAGAATTCGAGTTATTACCAAGACACAGGCTATGCCGTCTTTGTTCCGTAAGATATGAGCGTTGGTATTGAAAAAATAAAGTTCTAAAGCAATGGGTTGAAGCTAGTATATGCTGTAAGTACATAAGACAACAGCCATTTACTCTTCGAATACATCGAGTATACCACAGTGTTGGCTGTCTGTCGGTCACAGTGTTGGCTGTCTGTCGGTCACAGTGTTGGTTGTCTGTCTGTCACAGTGTTGGATGTCTGTCGGTCACAGTGTTGGATGTCTGTCGGTCACAGTGTTGGATGTCTGTCGATCACAGTGTTGTATGTCTGTCGGTCACAGTGTTGGATGTATGTCGGTCACAGTGTTGGATGTCTGTCGGTCACAGTGTTGGATGTCTGTCGGTCACAGTGTTGGATGTCTGTCGGTCACAGTGTTGGATGTATGTCGGTCACAGTGTTGGATGTCTGTCGATCACAGTGTTGGATGTCTGTCGATCACAGTGTTGGATATCTGTCGGTCACAGTGTTGGATGTCTGTCGGTCACAATGTTTGGATGTCTGTCGGTCACAGTGTTCGATGTATTTTAAGATATGCTTACACAAGCTCACTCCGTACTTTTAAGCTTCTCCTGTGTCATATCAGAAATCTGAAGAACGTATATGTAATTTGATTCTATCATACGATTACATTGAGAAGATGAAACTCGCGGAAGATGTCAGTTGAGTTTAAACTAGAATCTGGTACAAAGTATAGTATGACACAATCTGACAAGCGATCCTTTTGTTGTATACTTATGTAAATTCGTCCCTCTCGTGCTATACATCCGTTCAAACCCAATGTAAACACTCTTTCGAAACCTACTTCTCAAAATAGAATATCCATGTGGATTCGTTTGTGTGTTAAAAGCGGTTGTTCGCTGATGGAACTTGGCAAAGGTCGTACGCATCGAAACAATTAATAAATCTTTCATAAATGACGTACACTAACTAACCGCACCAAAAAAACATAAAACCTCAAAAATCCTATTTCAAGGTCCACTCCTCAATCGGAACTCCTGATACGCGGCGCTTACTCGTGAACGTTATCGGCGTTCACTCTTTTCTCGCCGCCATGTTTAATCACGTGTTTCCTAGTCTCGCTATGCTATCGGATACTTAGACATAATATTTCCGTCAGTTCTCATATATCCGAAACGTGGCGGAAATTACCGAGCTTAACCCCAGTTGTATTGCTTTAGTAATAGATCTAGTAATTAAAGCAAGAAGGAAGTGTGTTGAAATTCAATGCTAGTAAGATATATCGCTTGACTGTGCCCTAAAACATATTTCTTTCATACACGGAACGCTCTAGAGGCTGTAGACCATACTGGGTATAGTGCTTATCGATTTAAAACGTATATAACCTACCGTGGGTAGAGGGTAGATTAAATGCGTTCTTTTGTGGGGTAAACAAACACCTCTCGGGTAGCTATAAAGGCGCCCCTGAATACACATCGAGCCCATTATAAGCCCATATTCGAAGTCTTAGCCCATGCCCCACGTTCTATACATAAAGGCAGGGTATGCTCAGCTATTTATATACAGGTAGTATCTCCGCGGTACAATTTAAGGTGTTGCGTCCGTAGAGAAATGTCGTACAGCCATGTGAATACGTAAATGGGGATGGGCATTCGTTATATTTGTTAAAGAAAGTGCTGTTAGAAGTGCAATACCGTAAAGAAAAAGCGTATACCCGTTTTCGTTCGTATAAAAAGGGGCATAACTCGGGAAATCGTGTAAAGAAAGAGCATGCTGTCTTTTAAAACGCGGGAACCAATATAAATACTCTACTGTTTTCCGGGCTACTACATTTCCCCTCGCACCTGTAGCATTTTGGACTCGACATCACGAATGTTATCGGTATTACGGATGCGTGATTTATCGAATCGCTTGAGTTTTGCGAAGGAATGCGACACCTGCAAGTAGTCTAAATACCCGCTCTTTACAAATAACAGCTCGCTTCTACATGTAAACGTTGCTTTTGTCAAAGAGGGACTTAAGAATTTCGAATGGGGCACGGTGGCGGAAAGATAGATGTTTACTCGTATCAGATCTTGGTTGGTTTTAGCTCACGTACTGAAACTCAACGGGATATAGTTTAGGGTTACATGTTTCAGTTATTTTTTATTCGACGTTTATGTGTCTTATTTTGAGATCGATGGCATCCCGGATTAACGATGTTTAAACGGATAGAGAAGTAAAATGATTATTATACACGTGTTGACTTGATAAAACTAGTAGTATATGCCAGTAACACTTAGGTATGCATGTACATGTTAGTGTTTTGATATATATATATATTTGAAAGGAAAATACCATGGATAAACGGAATGTTGGAAACTTGTTTAAAACCGGTAGGTTAACCCTTTTGTCTTGTTGACCATTACTTTATTTCTAGGGTTCTAATTAACCGGAGTCAGTACTTAAACTAATGCAGTTGTTTAGGAGCTGACATTGAGCTTCAAATAAGCTCGAAACAATAGGCGGTGTTCGAATTTTCCGGGTTCAAATTTTCGAGATTTTACTGTGTCATTGTCAAATCAGTTATTCGTGCATCTTTCAAAACAAAACTCATTTATTCTTTAATGTCGTATATCGCATTTGCTTTAAAAAGTGCTAAGCAATGTGCGATTTTATTGAACTTTAACTTTGGCTTATAATCAAATGATCAGAACACGTGGTTGATTTATTGACTTATATTTTGACCACACACTATGTATTCTATTAATCTTTGACTAAGTATTTAAATATAGTGATATACGTCGATCAACAGTATACGTTATGTACAAGCTGGTCGTGTGTATTCGTGTTGTTTTCATTGTTATTGTTACTGACATACTCACTTTCTCAATTCCAAAGTTAACCATTTAGACTACTTTTCCTCGGAACCAACGGTAGTCAATTACTAATGAGAAATTCCATGGTAAAATACCTGTAGTAGTAAACATATATGTCACATTATCGGTATAGTGTATATGTAATATTAAGGAACGCCAAACACCTTTATAAACGACCCTTGTTGCAAGAACTTTATCATCGACCCTCAGTGTGTTGTTGCATATGTCCGTATAGGTCAGATGAGATAAACACACCAGTTATTAAGGATGTTTGTCGTATATACTGTCATAATAAGAAAGATAAATGCTTTTCACTGTTGCAAGATTTCACTTAGATACGTATATAGCGGAGATACTGACCTGGCGCTGAAGAATGTAATTCATCGTCAAAGCCTTGAAGACGCTCTGTATTCCATGCCCAATTGAAATATATGTAAACAGGAGCTTCATAAACGACCGACAATCTATCTTGTTATACGATGATACATGTACTCCAACGCAGTTATGTGGCAATTCAGAAGTCAGTGTATTGTAGTCCGGTCAACGTTTCCACGCTATAGATGATAAGTTATTCACCCAGTAGTGCGACGTTTAACTATCATATCGGTAACTGACTATACTACTACATCGCAGTAACCACGTTCCCCATCCTCTTCACACACGTGGTTAAACAGAATGAATTATCCGTGAGTGGTTGTTTGTTTTGAAGTTATGTTGGTTGAAAAGGATTGATGAAGTGGTGTCAAGGCTGTACTCTGGACATTGCTGGTGTTGTTGCTGATGTTTTTTTGCTGTTGTTGTTACTTGTGATACACAACGTACCAACTGACCTGACACTCTTTGAGTATATACACGGACTGTCTATTCGCAAACAACGGTTGGTCGGCTAATCAAATGGTAACACTAGATTAACCGAGTGATATAATGTGTGGTTACGTGTTTCCCCACGCTATATTAGGACTTAGTTGTTGTTCTGGTTGCAATGTTGCCGAGGTCTCGCATATGCATAATCGTCCGCTCGAGGTCATCGCTTTATACACTAGTTATCTTTGTTTACATGAGTAGTTTAGTTGCTGCAGGAACAGTAAAGTTAAAGAGAGGTCGAACAGATGATACGTTATGTGCGTTAGTGATAATAAACATTATGGATCCTATAGAAAACCCACCATACCAGGTATATCCTTCTTATGAAATGAATCTTATCCTATCTATATTGTGTAACACATTAAACGCACTTTTCACCGAATGAATATGCGGGTGATATGGAAAAAGGCATATGCGTAGATTAAGGGACATATCTGTCTGTCCAAAAGATTCCTACTCGCAAGTACACATGTATCCGAATTGTTGCCGTGTCCGAAAACATATACGGTTCGGATAATGTAAAAGTGCTTCTCGAGACCTTTAGCTCGTATGACAGAACATCAAAAGAGATATAAAACAAGCGGTGATGTGTTATCCATAGATCTGTACCGGTCACTGACTCGTGGATATACTCACTCACTTTGACTCATTGTGTTTGTTGTTTTAAAACTTCACCGGCGTATAGGTTCCACGTGCTCGTTGCGTCCTCTCTGCCTGAGTAGGTCTTATTGACTAACATTGACTCATTCACTCCTCGCATATTCATTCGGTGAGAAGTACGTTTAATGTGTTATAGATTAATTAAGTAGAATAATTCCCGGGGCAAACTAAGGTTACGCGGCGAGATGAGCTCATGTAAGAGAATGTGTTTTGTTGTTGCTGCGTTTTGCTTGCAATGGCGGAGTTATCGATAGCTGTCTTCGGAAAATGCTGCTCGAATGTTCTACTCGATCACTCTGCATATAGATTGATATTGTGATTGCTCAGTAAAGACATTCTGTGAGTCACTTAACTAAATTCTCACAGCTCATGTCTAAAGATAGGAAACGAGCGTATGTGTTTCTTGGAATTTGACAAAGAAATACGTACGTGGAACATCTTGGAATTACAATAAATGGTATTCGTTCAGAGAGTGTAATAGAATAGTTTCCCCTTTTTGGAACACAGTATGCAATATGGATTTAGTACGAAACGTATAGTTAGGTGATTTAAAGGATATATTATCTTATTGAATATACGTGACTTTTAATCGTTGTTATATATTGACAAGTTTTACACGCATGACTGTGACGATCCAAAACTCTTAAGTAAATGGAAAAGGCAGATATGAAGGAATGTGAGGACGATGTTCCCTTAAAATATAAACTTTATTTATTTTACAACGATTACGAAACAAGTTACACAATTTGTTATTAATCATGCTCGTTGGCACCGAGTACCCGGAGGAAACGAGTACCCGGAGGAAACCCACCTGTCTGAATTGCTGACCACATGACCATCGATGTTCCCTTGTTATAAGAAATAATATCGGTGCTGTTATAAATATCCATAGATGTTTGAGATTCTATGATACTCTTCTTGTTTATCACATTTTCTTTTGTTGTATTGTCGTGTAACTTGCACTGGAGGCTGTCGTGCAACTTGCACTGTAGGCTGTCGTGTAACTTGCACTGGAGGCCTTTTATTTCAATGGTACTGAAAAAATCCGGAATCTTGATTGAATAAGTAAACTTTATTTCTGTCTTTTATTTGCAGATCAGATGGTAACGTAAAGAATTGCAACGCTAGAGCAATGTAAGGGAGACAACCAGACAACCGACATATTATGAAGAAATATTTACATTACGACGCCACGCAGTTTTCACTTCCACGTGCTGATGTAAGAGTACGAACCCCGGGCGGCCCCACACCAGTGTCCCAGGGGTTAGGGAGACAGGATGCCCTTGACCTTTCATCGAGACCTGAAGTTAACGTGGTTGCTATGGTGACGAGCCGGAAGTGGGGTGAGGAGCAGGACTCGGTGCCGTTGGACTTGTCGGGATACACGAGGCAACAGGTACGCTTTATTGAGAACAGAAATGGTCACACAATTTGGTAGCTTGTTATTTGCAATGCCAAAATGTAGGGAACACGACAAAGACCATTATCATTGTCATCATTAGCAGCAACAATAAAATACACAGATAGTAATAATGATAATAAAACAAGGGAGACAATAATTCAATCATATACATTGACAACATAGATACATCATTACAGTGACAATAGTTACAACAATAAACAACTATAGAAATGACAACAATAACATAACAAGAGAAGGTTTCCATAAAGCCGCCCGTGTTGAGTCGATATACGCGTTATGGATGTCTTAGTGTTGGCACATGTCGATGGATAAGCGGAGAAAGTCTACCCCTCGGATGAGGGTCTTTTACTTTAGGATACTAGATTGTGTAGTTGTTCAATGTATCATACGTAGTGACATCGTTAACGAATATAAGGATGCCGACAACGACGCTGATAGTATAAGTGACGATAACGACGCTCCCGGTGTTTTTGGTCTCTAATAGTGCACACTAGTTCATACACGTAGCTTACTTTCTCATACATGCTTTTTCATACTGGCTATTTCTGGAAAAGAGAATTACTGCAAACGAGGTAAACTTCTAAATGATACGTGCGCATCTTTTTAAATTTATCGTACACAAACTAATTAACAAACTGCTACAACGCGTTCTTTTACTATAAGTCGTTCTATCTACCTCGTTTACGACATGCTCTAGTTAGTATGGTGTTTAGTTACCTGTAAATATACCTACCATACGACACGAGCGGGTGAGTTTGTAAACAAGTCTACTCCGTAATACGACATTGACACCGTATTACAATCCATATTAAACTGACATGGTTTGAAAATGATACGCTGTCTTTTGTATACATTAACATAACCAATCCTTATTTTGCCATGTCGACCCAATAGGGTTTTATTTTGTTCAAAAGACAACGTTCCATTAAACATTAGCCTACAGTACAGTCCTGTGCATACAATTTAGACATTTCATATTGTCAAATGCATTTTCGTTAAAGTGTCTAAACTGCATAATTGGCAAATTAGAGGTCACGTTTGGATCGTCGTTCGTGCAAATAGGTAAAATGGTAATACGCCTCATTGTCGTGATTAAACCTCGTGTACAAACACGTATTTGACGAGTTCCTAGTAACAGTTTTAAGTCTATAAATAGGCCGTTGTCGTAATAAAAAAACACGTGGCTTCAGGTACAACGAAAACAATCATTTCATGGACTTTATTTAATGAGGAAGCTTATTAAACATACATGTAAATGCTGCCATATTGTCCTCAGTGTGAGCAATGAAAGTAAAGTTTCTTGCACACGTAAACAGCGGCAACTTGTTATAGGGTTCGAACGCACGCCATCGATTACGACTTAGAGTCGCTAACCACCACCAACAGCATCAACTAAACACATGTATGTTAATGATCTACACCAGTACGTTCGTGGGTAGATCTTCATGTTTACTGTCAACTGAAGTTAGATAAGCAAATAACGTCGTGTCATAATGTAGTGTCTATGCAGTTTTGGCTGTTCGTTTGACAACATAGTATACTCAATTTTACAGATTTCACCATTTTCCCCGCTATTTTCATTTAGTACAAAGCTTAAGGATAGGTTACAGTCGGAGGTAGATTGTTCAGTTTACTCTTGGAAGGAACACTATGTAACTGTTATATATATATATATGTAGGATAGGCTCGTTAATGTCGTCTGGAGCAACCTCTAAGGCTACAATTACGGATCATTAAGGTAAAGTTTAAGTTTCCCGCCATTTTCGTGAAGTATGGGTTTGAAGCATTTTCTCTATAAAGGATAGGTTTTTGAGTAGTTTTTATCAAGCTCTGTGTCGAGGTGTATTATTTCACACCGACTATCTAAACTACGGTCACAGCGACTATTCATAACCGAACTATATAATAGGGATCTTTTTTTCAAAATAGTTGACACCTTTGCTTTTCAAGGCAGCACGTACACGACGCCTAACTTACTGTATATAACAACTCATCGCACAAGTATGCTGTTCACAGTTGGGTGCGCATGGAATCTGATCCTAACTATGACCTAACGTTAATCGGGTTACATTTTAACATCTGACAACAATAGTACACTAAGATACACGTGGACCTTTGATAGTACACTAAGATACACGTGGACCTTTGATAGTACACTAAGATACACGTGGACCTTTGATAGTACACTAAGATACACG
>ENA-OREC01002250-OREC01002250.1-marine-metagenome-genome-assembly--contig:-NODE-2250-length-10500-cov-10.227094_pt1 | contig 10500 bp, 2 predicted proteins | sample MGYA00248626_ERZ508543 | MGnify/ENA primary metagenome ERZ508543 (study PRJEB26211, sample SAMN05518279) | marine metagenome | isolation source: Puget Sound, Washington, USA | host: Bankia setacea...
CTATTTCTTAGCTGAGCTTGTGAGTGATTATAAGACATTGAATTGATAATGCAGACACTGTCCTTACCTTAGTACGTCTTTGTTTATATCCATACGGTAGCTGCAAGCCATGGACCTTCTTCGTGTGTGACTCTAAGGAACATCTCTGTGTGAAGGACTTGTCACAGGATGGACACTTGTACGGCTTCACACCTGAAAATATACAAATTACATCAGTAAAATAAGAGCATAACAAAATAACATAACAAAATCATTATTATCAAGAAAGCAAATTTCAATATAAGTTTAAAGAACATATTGCTTTAGGGCTACATGGTCAGCACATATAGTCGCCACCAATGTTTGCACTCTCTATAATTTGTTGAAACATGTTTTAAAATCTATAATCTTAATAAATGATAAAATATGTATCTTTGATATTGAGCATATCAAATTTCAAATGGATTACTAGGCTACTGTAAGAATATCCTCGGGACGATAGTGTTTAGTTAAGATATAATCACAGCATTTAACAGGTGATGACACGCAGCCGGCTCACGTACCTGGTCATGTATTATTTATTTGCAATTATACCTCGATATATCGGACACATACGAAGGCTTAAATCAACCCAAATTAGTATATCTTGACTTCGGGTACGACCAGTAAATAACAGATCAAAGTAGCGTACAAGTTCATCGCGTCTTTTGCCATGCTCGTAAATATTAAATACCTGGTTTTACGGTTTAGTCCATGTTTTACCCATGAACGCAGATGTAATGTAGTGTTCAGTTTCAAATGTTTAATTGAATTTTAAACAAGCTAATTGAATTCATAACAGGTTATAAACAATGTCAGAACGAGCCGCAACCAATACTGATGATACGTCGTAAAGTGTGGCATGTCTAGAACTCGGGAAAATGTCATAGATTATACCCTCGTTGATTTTGGGGGGCGCTTTTATGTTAACTATAAGTTTTCTTTCTTTTACTCTGATTGAAATCTGAAGCAACATAAAGAAAGGATAGCAAAGGATGCACGTCAGAAACATGGCGTGTAGGGATCACCTGCAATTCGCCTTTCAGTGTTTAAACAAATTTAGGTTGAACGTGAATTAAACTATATCTTTAGTTCCTTTGTCATTAAAATTGAGGCATGATGATGAATATTATGAAATCTACCCAGGAGTTATGGCACTTTAATTAGAGCAATGACTCTTCAATTTGGAGGGGTCAAATCAATTGTCAGGTTAATGGAAAGATCAGGTCTCAAATGGTTCGGGGTTTTGACACTGGAAGACTACCCGTGTGCACGAGAGAGCTGTGCAACAGTACGTGCCATTAGAACCCTTTATATATCCCCATACCTCTGCACGCTGCACGATTATATCAGGTGACATTGACAGAAGATGATATTTAAGTTCACATCAATGTATACGTATAATTATAACACGGGACACCGTTGTGTATATAATTTATGAGTTAATATTCACCGCACTGTTGGAAAAGTTCGTCGAACACCTGTGAGACGGGCTGACAAGTTGTAGCTATGCTTTCGTTAACGCATTGCCATTAAGGGGCGCAGTGGCACTATTATGTAGCTTGAATAGATAGCAATTTCCATAATATAACAACGATTCCAGTTTTACATAATAGTACAGTCATGCTTTACTTATTAGAAGAAAAAATAGCGAACGTTTGATTTACTATGGGAGAAGTGAAACTGTAAAACCGCGATACATCGTAAACAACATTCTAACTATTGTCGTCGACATTATAATATGATATCAGTTTTGATATTACTATGGAAAGCATGTGATACAATACTATAATAAAGCGGCCACGGTTAATATAACAAAACGGTGTAATGCAACAATAAAATGATTCTATAACGGTGAGATCGTAAACTACAGTGTCGTTCCCAGGTCAAGAAGAAAAGCATGCCGGTATGACAAAGCTAAACAAGCAGAGACTATATAGTATGTCATAAGAGCCATTGTGAATCTACCAACAATATCCAATATACAAAACCGGCTGGGGTGTATACACAGTAATACAAAAAGCTATATCCGTCTCTATCCTTACATAGATCTTAGTGCCTTTTTGCTCCACTATCTAAAACATGTATGTAGACTAAAGTTCGACATGTTTCAACGATGATGGTATCGTTTAGATCATAACTTAACAAAGGGAGACAAATGTGTATAAAGTTGTCATGTTCAAGTTATCTTCCCATGACATCGTTTAGCTCGTGGGTTACTATACTTGTTGGTTGGTGGTGTCGCATTTAACGTTAACGGACTTTAATTTATAAGCGGCTGATACAACAGTAAACCGCTGATAAGTTAGCTAGTTGTAGAAGTAAACATGGCACAATGTTTCTTATACCACATGCTACCCGTTGCTGCACTATTAAATTAGAAGTTCCAAATCTGAATAACTGTACTGACCAACTTTCGTTTACACAAAGAATGACTAAAACTCGTACTGTTGAATCTTATGTTCATTGTTGTTGGATATAACTAATCAGAAGACCTGTTGGATATACATGTAAAGCTGCAACTTCATATATACAGTGACTATATGCAACGTCGGTCATCGCGCCTATTTGATTTCTTATACTATCGAATATCAACAAAAGTCCAAGTAAAACGGTATAGGCTTTGTTGTAATGATAGACTAGGAAGGGCGACAATAAAAATGAGAAAAAAAGACAAATAAGACGAAGGGAATTGAAAGTATAGAATGAAAAACATCGAAAGAAAGCAAACACCTGCAAACAACCGCTTTCCACGCAGCCGTTATTTTATTACACCGGAATATTTAACATAGTTGCAGGCTAGAACACTTGTGGATGACTTATTGCCTTAATTGAATACAATCGAGGAAGAAAAGGGTCACGTGGACTCCCTAATGACGTCATCTAACAACCAATTCCCCCGGGGCTTTAATTACATGACTACCACATTCCAAAAGTTTCCAAAAAGAAGAGTCACACGACAGGTCAATAGAACAATACACCGTCTAACAAAATGTGAAACTGTTAATTTCAATAATTTGTACGTAATCTTCATGTGGTTTCTTTTAACGACAGCATCAGCAGCAGTCCGGGCACAAATTTATTGCATTTATATTAGAATTAAATAGCCGTCTTTAGCCATTATGCGGGTCGCGTGTTGAATACAGGTGCACGGTTAGATATGCAAAGTTCTGAAAGTGATCCATCCCGGACCCTTCTGTACGAGACTATTGTATGAACGCTGGCCCCTTTAGCTCCCTTCGTCCATAAACACAACGGGGATCTCTTTTTGTCTGACGTGGGATTGGAAGATCATTGTTTATTTTGTTTCTATGTTATACGATCGAAAAACATTACATTCACAGAAACCTGTTACCTTCAATTAAACATTGTAAACTCAAAATGATTTTAATGTAAATCAACTATCTTCAAATACAGGTTGCCGTAAATGCAATAAACATGATTGATATATGTCGTAGAAACACGTCATTGGTGTTCATTCCGTCTTTTCTTTAGTTTTGCTAACAAAGGACCGACCATTGGACATTAAAGAGACTTGGTTAAGTTCAACGGTTGATTAAGATTTTACCGCCTAACGTACAGTGTCTGACGAAAAAATAGAGAAACAGGAGTTAAATTAGTTGAGCCCCATCCCCACCTCTATTCAGTGTTCATCCATCGGAGGGTGTTTTATATTGCAGTGTATTATTCTACGGGTTAAAACATATCACATAACACTAGTTTGGATTGTGTAGGGTCCGTTATATTGGTTCTGTTGTAACTGACTTCATAGAAGGTGGCAACGTTCTTATACGGCGTAAGATATGTTTGTCTTTCTGCATTATTCACATTCTGTCATTATCATAACTTAAATATTTAGATTATAAACGTATATCATAAATGTTGATAACAGTAAATAAAGATATTCAGAAAATCGTCGCTATAACACATCGTATGTAATAAAAACGTCAAGATTTTGGTCCTCAAAACGTTGATATGTTTAGAATTACCATGGAAAATAAACCCAATGTACTCTCTTTATTACAACGTGAAATAAAAAGCATAACAAGGATAACATTTACGGATAAAAGTGTTAAGTTTTAGTGAAAATACGATACATAATAAGGTGTAAACAAGACTAAATTGTCAACATTAGCTTTGTATATACAACGCCGAGATAAATTATGAAAATTATGATTGTAAACAATGGTATAATAAACAGTAATTTGACCCAATAAGAACAAAAGTGGTGGTTAGAGATTAATAAAAGACGGGATTACGTGACTTTGTGTCTGCCGTTCATGGAAACTCATCAGACTCAAGATCGAGTATCAAAGATAAACACTATATATTGTATGAATAAAAAATGTTAATGAAAAACCCAGCTGTCAGTTCAAGATTTTATGCGAATATGTTAACAAATGTTTGCGACCAGACAGAAAGTATCATATGCATTATGACGGTCATTCTAAGAAGAGGACAGACCAACGATTTGATGAGCGACAATCGAACTGAGACTGACAGAGACCAACGGAAAATCGGCAGACGAACGGAAGGGCAGACAAAAAGATGAATAAACACGCAAACTGGTTGTGAAACAGACAGACATACCTGTATGTATCCTGGTGTGGCGTTTTAGATCGAACGTGTCGTTGAATCCTTTGCCACAGAACGTACACAGGTACCGCTTCGTGTCGCTGTGACATTTCAGGTGACGGTTCAGCAATCGCTGTAGATTGAACTCCTTCTTACAGAACTTGCACACAAACATCGACGTTTCGGTGGACGCTGGAAACGTGAAGAAAGTACATAAGCTGCAGATTACATTTCTTTACAACTTTCCACATTGTACAATGCCCATTTGTAGTTAATGGGCATTGTATCAACCAAGGTTCAGCTAGTGTTACAATATTAAATATCTAATATACCGAAAAGGGCATAACATATCGAGAAATGTGTAACGTTAGGCTGTGTCCAATTAGTGCTGGAGTAACAAATACCGAGAAAACCTAGTCAAATTTAGATCAAAACATAAAAGTATAATATTGTATTGGTCTCGATAAGATAGTTTGAGGAAGCCTTCATTTTATGTTTGCTACACTCAGTAAAAGAAGTGACGCACAATTCCTAAGCTGCAACATGTTCTTTGTAATAAAAGATTGCAATCAGATAAGCAACATGTTCACGACGAGTGTGACCCCTACGAACGAGGTCCCTTTGAAAATGTGTCATGAACCCTAGGGGCTTGGCAGTTACAGTTAGTAACCTTCGGGCAACAAGTGTTTCCAATCATTTACAATGTCTGAACCAAGTCATAGATGAGGTCAATAGTTTTGGCGCGCAATTCTTTCACATATCAACTGTAACTGTAAGTGAAATGTTATCGGTTTATGAGATTTTTATCACGTCTTTTTTTACCACAGCAACTACCGTTTTGCGTTCACAGTGACCCCGGCGACATGTCATACAATAGGTCCATCTCGCCAACCCCTCCACTGACCGGGCCACGACTCCTACCCCTGTATTATCAGCTAACGGTAATTGATTACATGCACAAAAACTAATTTCCGGCGCCCGTTCCTCGTCATTAGCTATAATCGGTTTAACAGCAACCCAAATGAAAAGGGCTACGGCGTAGGGCTCAATCAGCATGAGGGGTCCGAGATGCTAAACAGAAGGGGCCGAGGGGAAGGTATTGGGAAAATCAGGTATGATGGGACGTACGGGACAGCGGGGCGTAACCAAGGATTGTTTGTACCTCTGAGACATGTTTATTGCCTTAAATGAATCGGAAACGACCCCGTTACGTGTAAGGGTCATCATCTTTATCGCATGCACGTGACCCCTGACAACAGATGGCGTGACCGGAGGTAAAGATAACTGCGACAGTTGGAAAGTTTGAAAGTAATCATGTAACCGGTAAAATCTAAACATAACGAAACAAAAACACAATATATGGCGGCCGGAATTAAGGCCCATGGAGTCTGTTCAAGCCCCTAGGTCACTGTGTCCTTGCACTGACCATTGCTGGTTCATTGGAGACAACATATGTGCTTTTGTAAAAACGGTACAACGATTTTAGGGGGCAAGTTCGTCCAGAGAAATAAACTTCAGCGAGGTCGAATAATCACGTATAGGCAGTTACAATGACAGGGGCGCTATGAAAACGTCAATACAAAACCTATTTGTAAATGACATGTATTTAAGAAAGATTTAAAATTTTAATCATTATTTAAATGGCAACAGGTTCAACGGTGAGTCGGTGAGTTGGCGCGAGTGTTGTGTGTCGGTCTAGGGCTCATATTTCAACCCGGCTCCAGGCTGACCAGGCAGATGGCCTTATTCAACCCAAAGGTCACACGAACTGTGGTCAATGGTTTTAAACATGTGTATATATAAAATTGAATTAGTGACGTGTTACTCTGTTATCAGTCAGTTCAACTTGTTCGAAAAAATACCTCAAACAAATGTCAGATTTCTAAACAAAAACGTGTACATATTGAGAAGTTGGACACATTTTCGCAAACTGAATATCTATATTACCAATGTATACCAGCACACAAAATAGATGAATATGACTGATATCTGCAACAGTACTTTAAGACAAGCTGCTTTCAAATGTATCGCTATTTATCTACAAGTAAAATAGTTTTGAACTTACTAAATTCGTCCGGAAAGTCTTGTACTCTTGGAGCGGTAAAGGACGGGTTCTTGATGCCATAGCCACCATTGATCACTTCTATGTTGGGCTGTGGGACCGGGGTCTAGGATAGATAGAATTCACGTCTTACATATGAACATTGGAATCGAACAATCAACAAACTAAGCAATGCCTGTATAAGTGTATTTATATCGATGTTATGCTACAGTGTTTTTAGATATAATAGTGAAATAGTTCACTAGTTTTCTCTTCGGATAAATACACTGTTGAATATATACTGCAGTTACATATAAGTGAATAAGAATAATCTGTTGACACTATTGTAGACAACACTAACGTTCAAGGAAATAAACAGTTATTATTTAGCGATATGTTTCTGTTAATTTAGTATGTGATAGCTTTATAAAACTGTTGAATATGTAATTTGTATTACCTTAATCATGCACATCAGTGGGTTGAGTTTAGGATCTAGAGTGACAGGAGACTGCACCGGCGACTGATTTTGTAAAGATGAAGTTCCAAGCGGGCGCCGCACATCTGCTGACTCCTGGTACCGTGGTGCACCCTGGGAAGATTCGGTTTGGTAAAAGTTCCGTCCGCAACTTCCGGTAGACACAGGAATTGATGTTGTCGACGGGCTTGAAAATGATGACCCTTGACGGACTGACGTAGCTGGCGCGTGCATAGATGATTGGAGTAACTCTGGGTTGTACATTTTGGCTGTCAGAGGGTTCAAAAACGGGGGCGGCATTCCACCAAACCTGGACACGTATCTTGGGTCATACATCTGTGGCTGGAGAACAGGTTTCACAGGACAACCTAAATAAGGAGATCTAAATGCAACTGGGTCTTTGTAAATATCCATAGATGGATTGAACGGCGCGTCAGACTGTGTGGGCACGAATCTGTATGGCTTGGTGGGAACTGAATCGGGTCTTGTACGAGAAACAATAACTGTACCATGACTCGTGGCCACACGACCGTACTGTCCCACTTGACTAGTTGTTTGAACGTCCGCTGACCTTTGTAATACTTTCCCAGAAACGTCTGTGTGAGTCTGACTAGAGCTTGGGCGATTAACATCAGCAACTGGCAATTTCCATAGAACCGGTTGTACCATTGATATCGGTACTTTCGTGTTGCCGGTCTGTGGTTCAGGTGTGGCTTTCTTAACGTCACAATTAAGCTTCTGTATAAACGGTGTACTAGACTTCTGAATGCCGCCTTCACTTCTACTGCGAGAATGTTTTTCATTGTTTGGATGATTGTGTCGTATATTTGAACTGCTGTGACTAACTTTCAGGCGCTGTGCCGGGGTTTTAGCTGTAAACGTAGAGAATGAGGGTAGTACCGGTTTCTCTGACTTGGTACCCGGTGTTGCACTGGTCATAACGGCGTGGTGCATTGCCCAAGTCTCCTTTACGGCCTCTAGGTAACTCTTCGTATTATTTGAGAAGATTTCCTTCTGTGCTCTGTTGGTTATAATTTGAGGCTTTGATTTGAGTGGGGCTGAGTCGCTTAGGTCAACCGCCTTGGGAACACCTTGTGCTTTTGGAGAATAAGGTGGACAGCTATTAGAACGAAATCTATCTGTAGGGGGTATTTCCTGGCGTACAGGCGTCCGGCTTCTATCGGGGCGTTGACTGGCAGTTTCTCCGAACGGCGACCGCGGACGTTCTGATGCTTGAAGCGGAAGTGGAAGGTGTTTGTAGCTGTGCTTTAATGGTAGTCTATGACCTTCGTCTGCAAGGGATCGAACATGAGTAGGATTGTGGCTGCGATATTTCACCATCTGACTAGAAATACACCGTTGATCCCTGTGGCATTTATCGGCATCGGTTTGGTCTGTTATTAATTGTTTGGATCGTCGATCACAATATGCTTGTCTATGTCCTCTATATAACTCGTTTAGATTGTCACTAGGAGAACCAGTAAGAACCGGGGAGGACAGGTGTTTTGGCAGGCTACGAAGGGCTTCTATTTCACTCGGAGGTACGTTTGGTGAAGGACACGGGGATGACTTCGGGGTGGATGATCTCAATGGCTGAATTACAGATGCCGGTATAACGACAATTGGAGCTTGGTTCGACGTTTCCGCCCCAATATCCCCTTGTCTAGAATCAGAAGTTGGAGAGTTTGGTTCCAATATACTGTTTATAGCCTGAATCACCTCCATGTCCGAATTATCAATGTTACATAATGCACGGGTCCGTATCGGTTCAACAAAGTTTACCGGTTTGTCAAATGTATTCGCGACGTGTTCACAATTTCTGATTATATCACTATTATACACTGCCTCCGACTTGTTTCGCCTCTCTATCAACCATTCTGAACCTGTACTATGATAATTCGACCTCAACAACATCGGTGACTGCATAGGGATCAAACTTGTTCGATCATTCGATATTCCATTATCTAGTTCGTATGGCCGAAATAATGTCGGTTTCTTTTTTCTTTGTTCACTACCATGTGTTGCCTTGTGGGAGGTTCTGGGCGGTGTGATGACGTCGTAGTCACTTCGCACGAGAGTATTCAGTGCCTTAGTGAGCAACATGCCCGTGCTCTCGCCACCGGAAACATTCAGCTGATCCGATGTTGCGCTGTCGGACGAGTCTTCTTTAAGCGCAGACGACATGAAGGTACTGTCTACTGCATCTTCTGTTTTAATATTTTCGTTGCAGATCTCATTTGATGTCATGTCTGCATCGCTTGTATTGTTTGATTCTTTGGGTTCTGCTTTGACATGAGTTGTCATGGTTACCGAAGAAATGACTGTTTGCTCTGCTAGTATATTACTGTCTTCAACTGAAAATACAGAACAGAACAAGTTGAGTTTTTGAATAGAACACATTTTCTGGTTTCAAAAGAATAACCAAGCATACTGTATTACTGTAGTGTTGGGCGAGCTTCCAGCCGATGGCTCACAATAAAAGTATGCTTCTAAATAGTCGTACTTTGGTGGATGTTCATCAACTTAGTAGGCGTTTTATCGCGAAACAATAATTAACAAAGTGTTGTGAAAAGATCTGCGTGAAATCTTATTTAGAATTTCACGATCATTATTATTCAAATTACAACATGGAAATCTTGCTTGGTTGTTATCACTATAAACTCGTTTGTTTTTGTCCTAACTATCTGGGGTGAGAGAGAAAATGAAAATTTGCGTTTCTATCCGTGGTTATTTGCTACAAGTTAGTGACATTTGACACCCAAAGTTACCCGTAAAGCAGGAAATAAATTACTGAAAATCATTTAAAGTCCAACAAAGGGTTTGAACAGACTTTAGCGATTGTCTCCAAATAGGGAGGAAAGATGTGAAATCCACCTGTGGCAGTACATTTCAATTTATAATGAAGCTCAGACGGACATGTGTTTAAGAGGCTGAAAAAAGGGGCCAACCACCTTGCTATTCCTTTTTATTCTGCTGTTAGTCTTGTCAATTTGTTAGTTTTTAGTTATGCTTTGTATCAAAGCCCGTGAGCAGGCGACAGCAATCAGTACCCGGATCTAGTTCACTTCTTTTCAGATATAAAAATGTAGTAATGTATCAATCTTGTCCATCAAAGATTATCCTGTCAACCAAAAAACTCCAGCCCTCACATTTGTATTCTTTTAACACATTGCGGCGGGTATTTCTTTCTTTAAAAAACAGACACCTGATGATTTAGTACACGTGTTGCTCGAGATAGGATAAATTAGCCGATGTAAATCCGGAAAGGTTTGGGACGGGTTTTTGGGGTGATTTTGTGATTGTGACAATTAAGCTTCGGTCGTCACCTCTGGGTTTGTTTACATATCGACACTCGTAGAGGCCCGCTGCGGTATATATCAGATAACCTAAG
>ENA-OREC01002251-OREC01002251.1-marine-metagenome-genome-assembly--contig:-NODE-2251-length-10499-cov-12.614277_pt1 | contig 10499 bp, 7 predicted proteins | sample MGYA00248626_ERZ508543 | MGnify/ENA primary metagenome ERZ508543 (study PRJEB26211, sample SAMN05518279) | marine metagenome | isolation source: Puget Sound, Washington, USA | host: Bankia setacea...
CAGAAGGTAAATTCTAAAAAGTTGTTTATAGGCACAAAACTTGCAATGTGTATAAAATGCAGCAAAAAGAAACAACTTCCATATACATGTAATGTCAAAAGAAAAATAGCTTGTATAAAAGAATTGCAGATGACAAAAAAGAACATGCATGTTAATATAATGAAAGTTACAGGCTACAGAGGTTTACCTACCACGCTACACATCCTCCGTGTTTGGCAGGTTTAGCAAACAACTGATCGTGCCAGAATCTCACTGCTGCCATACTGCCATCACCTAGCAACTGGGAAACTGGTACCTGATAATGAAAATTGTTTTTTATTGTGGCAGGTTGTATGGAGAAGTGTATGCATTTATTGGTATGAACTTTATATGCTAAAACCTTTAATTTATCAAGAGGGCTGCTGAATCTTTGAATGAGGTGGTCATACATGACAAATGGAAACAAAACATACAAACTTATTTTTCCAATATTTCCATCTATGTTTAAGATGCATTATTAGTTTTGTGCCAGCCAATATATTTGAGAGCAGAGTATATCTTTTTTCACTGAAGAACAGATTCTTGTTTAATTGTTTAATTAACCATCGTTACCAGGTTCAATTTTAAAGAAAACCCCAAGAGATTCATGTGACACAGAAAAGTGAAAATAACTCCATCACCAAAACTTGTGGAAGAAAGACAATGTCATGGAAATGTTTGGTGAGCCTCCAGTGACCTAGAGCATGCATCAGTACGTTGTCAGGGTCACCACTCTGGTTGCTATGGTACTCATACAACATCTCCATCCCTGGATGCTTGGCTTCACCCTGCAACACATGATTTTGATGAGGAAGACTACAACAGAATAGGAATTGACATTTTTTAAGTGAAAAAGATGCACTTTTTTCCAAGTCCTGTGTGTATTGTTTTGCAGTTCACAATGAAAATAGGCAGTTCACAATGAAAATAGCCGTGGTTTTGGATGTAAAAAAGTAACCGTGTATAGGGGTATGTAAGAGGCTGTGTGTTTATGTATAATTTCATTTATAAAAGATGTATATCTCATTCCATATCATTCATTCATTTGCCCACAGCAGTAATTTAGATTGCTTGAAGAACTAAAGAGAAAGCTACAGATAAGCATACCTACCGTAAAATATTTGTACTCTTCAAGGACTTTGTCACATTGTTCTGGTGTAAGGACAGGCACATTGAGAAGGACGCCATCTTTGTGAAACTGCTCTATCTGTGACTGTGTGAGTTTACAATGTCTCCACTCTTTGTGATTCTATAAATGTTAAAACAAAAAACCCTGGTAGTTTTTCAGACATAAACATGTACACTAATATTATTGTGTTGCAAGTGGTGATTTGTACTCTGAAAGACACTAGTGTGCTTTAACTATACATTGACTGTAACTCATAGAATAATCATTGTCAACATATATCATAGTAAAAAATAAAACTTACATTAGCATCTTTAAATAGGTCTCCAACGGGTTTGTGAACTGTACTGTAGTCTGGTACACCTGGCTTAAAGTTCTGCACCTCTAAATAACTCTATAATACAATCAACATATAAAGTGATTACCATCGACTTCAGCCCTGATTAACAGATTAAAACCATAACAACATAAATAACAACAACAACTACTCGTACGTGCCCTGCATTCAATGTAAATGACATAATGACCATGGGGTGAGAACTGAACAATGTATCTTTATTTACTAGGGTTAATCGTCCTGGTAGTTTTTTACATGCACACATTAGTTAAACCCTTTTTAAAATGCGATAAAATAATGTTACCGCAATTAAATATATACTGATGGATAAAGAAACATACCATCTTTTGTTCTGTCGCAATGTTTATTAATGACAATATGTTGCTTTCTTTGTGAAAAGCGATTTAAGTGACAATATGTCTGTTCACACTACCACGCCCCCAAGCAGACTAATCTCGCGGGTTGATTTCTTACGGAACACCGTTTTATTTGGCTCTTCCGTTCACCTCCCTGGTCGACGAAACGCGCTAAGGGTTTATTCTCTTAAAAATATCAAGTTTGAAATTGGTGAAATAGTGAATTAGACGAGTAATATTTAAATCTTGTATCGATTTAAACAATCGTCAACGCAATCATTTCTAGTTGTGTAATCAATCGTTAACTGTCTACACAAAGAAAGGAAAATTCGACCAATTAACAAGCCTCAATTTCGGCGAAAGTTCAAAATGGAGCCGAAAAGTGGTTAGACAAAGGTGTTGGTAAGTAATTTGTAAAATATGTCTTTTTTGAAGATCGTGCATGTCTTTTATTGATGTTAATTTAACAGTATGTCTACTTTACATTTATGATCATAATTGAATTTGTTCAATTGTCAAAACAAATTTCCATTTGTTACAGAAACAATCAGTGACAAACTCTTGAATAAGTTGAAATCTGTAGGGTGCATATATTCCTTTATATTTAATAACAAAACTGTTGTGTCTCAAAACAGTTGTCCCTTTTATATTGATATGACGTTTGATGCAGTTTTATCTACTGGATTGTATGCCCCTGCCATTTGAAGATAAGGGATTTTTGTGGCTGTCCGTCTGTGTGCATCTTGTTCATGTTGGAGTATTTGGGACAAATGTTGTCTTGACACAATAAGCTAGTGTTAAAATCACAGGAGGTCAAATGTTTTGGTGAGAATCACGTAATGTTGTTGCTACTAGCCGGGACCACTACAGGTGAATTTTTACAAGCAACATGTGTTTTTTCCTTGCCTATTGTTGAATACAGCTAATTCCGACCCCTGTGTGTAAACTAAGATGGTGTTATGACATTTTTTTAATAACAGAATTCTTGATCAATGTGCTGTGAAGTCAAAACATTAATTCTAACTGCGGAAAATCTCACATGTTTGTCTGACCAGATGCATACCATTTTCAGTTCCTCTATGAAGCTTACAGAAAAATCATATTTTAGATTTATGCTTGATTGTTCACTGATTATTCAACACAGACGTAAAAGGTCTGTACAGCAGGTGACTTGTGTTTGTACTCTCTCATACTCATACTCTCAGTTTTCACACCGATGTCTTAATGATACAGAGTAAAGAGTTACCCGAAAAGAAATATTTTTTAGGAGAATTAGGTTATTACAAATCAAGATGTGTTGCTTAGTTCTGGTTAGTTCCAGGAACAGATTCAAGGTTGGTTAACATAAGTAAAATTGCATATTACACATTCAAAACAAATTAAATTGGTATAACTATAAACTTAACTCACTCTGTCTCTTCGTTCTCTTAAGTATTGGTTTTCCTTAGAAAGCTTACCTTGGTTTCCCTCTAGATGTCTCACAGTTGTAATCTATCTATCTTCCAATAATGTCAAACCCCTGTTGGGGACCTAGACATATGATAATATGCTTATTTATTAAACTTTATTCATTTTATTTATTATGAGACTCCCGGACACTGTTTATTCTTTGTATACTTCCAAGCTTCCAAGTCACCAAGTACAATTTGTCGTAAAAGCATTAATTGAGTAATTATTCACCTTTTTTGAAAACTTCAGAAGAACTTGTAGGAGAACTTGGATTATGAACAATTTGTGTGTGTTTTTGTGTGTTTTTCTTTGGGGGGAGGGGGGGAGAAAAATACTAAAAGTTTATACATTACAAAATGTTGTAAGTATAAAGTGTGTAATTCATAACGGTGACTCAGCTCTCCCTACAGGCAACCCAGTCAAACTTTCTATAATGTACTCATAATATCCTGCTCAGTATTAATGTAGGACTATTGCTGTTAAACTCTCTCTGTGGGAAAGAAAGAAGTGCATCAACTCAGGAATGGCTTGGGCTTTATTGATTATTAGACTTATAATGCCAGGAATTACTACATCAAGGCAGATGCGTCTGTGAGCTAATTATATTGATAGCCAAACAAGTGAATTTGTTGGAAGCCCTGAGGAAATTGCCTGGAAAAATGTGGAAATTTGTGAAGGAAACTCAGTGTGGTGCCCCTTTTTATTTACACATGGTTGTAATTTGTCCCATCTGCCTTTGTTAAGTTAATGTAAATAGTGATAGATGCAGGTATAGTGAAATGTTTCCATGGTAGCAGTGGGTTAGAATGGACTGGTAATGTCGTAGAGGTCTTTGAATTCAGCATGTGTACATTTATGGCACATATACAGGTATGTAGTCCTAGCGTGGAAATAATGAATCAGGTAATTACAACAGGCACTTCTATGTGCAAATAATGGATTTACTCAAAACTTCAATGGATTTATGGAAGCAACATGTGTATTTGTAGACTTTTAGGGGTTTGCTAATCCCTAGAAGTATCATCTTGTTTTAGGGGGTATAAACACATTTACTAACTTTGGATATTAAAGAGATTTTGCACCACCACCCCCCCACCCCCCCCCCCCCCTGTCCTTGTTTGAACTTATTTCAGTTGTATCTTGAGTTGCTGTAAAGTCACAAGGATTTTCCTTTGATCTGGATGTATGAATTTTAATATTATTTACTCTTCATCATTCATGTACTGTACTCATACAAACTTATCAAGAACAATGTTGACAAATTAACTGAGTTGGGCGTCTTGTCTTTATCTTTTCAGGTTTAAGTAGCAAGCGGTTTTGAAGCATTAAATATACAGCCATGGATGGAGCAGAGTCTGTGCGGTCTGCGAGGAGTGAGAGGTCAGATAGGTCTCACCGAAGTCATGGCAGTCATCATAGTCGTCATCATCACCATCGCAGTCGAACCAATCAAAACCATCGATCACATAGCTCTAGTCGAATGCGAGACGATCGATCTGTCACTATACAGGCTCCTGGTAATGGTTCGGATGCTGAAAGTAGAATCACGGAAAATGAAAAGATTGAAGTACAAATCCTGCCTCAAGATGACAACTGGGGCGACAACACAACAGCTTACACAGGAAATACCAGTGAAACAGGGTTCTCTATGGATGATATGAGAAGATTTGCCAAAGAAAGTTTTGATGACGATAGTGTTGGTTTTGAGTGCTGTAGATATGTATCCACCGGTATAGCAGCTCTCATAAGTTTGATGGCCTTCTTTTCACCTTTGGCCATGGTTGTGTTACCCAAATTGAAAATCAGTGGTTGGGATACGAATTCATGCAGTGTAGAGTGTGAAGGACTTCTTATAAGTATGGCTTTCAAGCTGCTTATTCTACTCATCGGAACTGTTGCATTGTTCTTTCATCGCCCTAGAGCAACCATGCCGCGAGTATTTGTGTTTCGTGTTGTGGTGTTGTTCCTCGTGTTTGTGTTGTGTTTCGCCTTCTGGCTTTTCTATGGAGTGAAGATCATGCATGAGAAGTTTCCACTGTACTATAACATTGTTCAGTTCGCGGTTCATCTCGTGGATGCGCTGTTATTTATACACTACATCGCTATCATTCTGTTGATCATTCGCCAGTTGCAGCCTCAGTTTGTCATCAGCGTGGTTCGATCTCCGGATGGTGAGAGCAAGACGTACTCAATCGGAAATCTCAGCATTCAGCGGGCGGCCGTCTGGATACTGGAGCAATATTACAAAGACTTTCAGGTGTATAATCCATATTTGGAAAACGTGATGAAAAAACCTGCGAAAGTCAGCGGATTGAAGTTTTACGATGTGGATGGGGGACAGCAAACAAACAATCACCAGGGAAGGTCTCGTGCCATGTTCGCGGCTCAAGCTCGACGTCGCGACGCTAGTCATAATGATCGATTCTACGAGGAGCAAGAGTACGATAGAAGGGTGCGGAAAAGGAAAGCACGTCTAATGACAGCAGCTGAGGAAGCCTTTACACACATCAAACGTCTGCATGAAGAAACAGGTAAGCAATTAATCAATTTAAGCATCGTATCAATTTATCAAATCTGGCTATTTACTTTGACCATATATCAGTCAAGAACTGGTCATGGGATGCTATAGGTCACACTATTGATACTATAAAGAAGACCTTATTGTTTACTATGAAGTCTTCTTTTCTTTAAGACAATCAAAATATCAATATAAAAACATATTTCACATTCAAGTACGTCCATTAGTCTTATAATCTGCGCCTGTGTTTTAGCTGTAATGCTCTCTTGATTTCTCAGTTACTTTTACATTTATCCATCTATATATTTTATTTGTGATAAGGTCCCTACACAGTTGAAAATCCTACCTACCCTGTATTTCACTGCATCATCTACTACATAGCGTACAAAAGACTAAGTTTATATCTAAAGTCTACCTGTCTGGCCAGAGATATCTCAACATTAAACAGTGGAATGATTGATGGTGCCTCAAATCCTCTTTTTAAAATTTAAGTTATCGTATAAACCTACACATTGTTCTGTCTTGTGAAGTTTATCGTGGTAGGTTTTCCATTCATAGAGTATTTGAGTACATTGGAGACTTGAACAGTGGACCCCCTGATGCTACTGGTAATATGTTAGGGCTTATATAACCACCACAACTTTTAACGGACTGGTATAAGGAATTTAACGGCTAGTTGAGAATACTGTTGGTGTGATTCTTGTTATACAGGAATACATGTCTTTCCTGCCCACCCAATCATAATCAAAAACAGGTCAAACACCAATGCATATGTGTACAGGATGTTATGCTATACGCAATGGTAGGAATAAGTCAATAGTTTCCACATGCTGACTGTTGTACCTGTAATGTTATGAAAACACGTTTTTTATTGTGCTGTTTGTTACTCAATTGTCTTCATAAAAGAACAGAGGGTCATAAATATTTGTATAATCGTTATTTGTAGTTCTCACAGTTCTTCGAAGCATTGTAGAAGCTCTTGAAACTTTTCATCAGAAGTGTGCTCAAAAGTCAGGAGTTTGATTTCCCCACAGATGTCAGAATGCATCATATTGAGAAGTTTGAGATTCTTTCATGGATTTGTGAGTCGTGAGTCAGATGTAGTTTTACTTCCACTTGTCTGAATTCATGATAACACAAGTATGGTAACTTTAGAAATTAGACAGTAAAACATGCAGACTGTAACATGAACGTCAACCGTCGATACTCTGCAAAATGTCAGGAAATTAGACACACATGGCTAGATGAATTGAGTTAACGCTTCAGAGGGCAATCTTGTTCAATCATTGATTTCTGCTGGATTTGTTTACTTTAATACCTCTACCAGGTTAATGTCTGAATTTTCTTGTTGAAAACTAAGGGCTAAATTAGAACTGATTTATTTTGGTTGGCAGAATGTTTCAATATCTTGTTACTGATGTTTCATCAAGGTGGTTCCAGTCAGGCGATGTCATTAGTGTTTTGACATCAGTGACAAATTAGGTACTAGCTCTTTTTCGCATAAAACATTGAAAGAAACCTCTTCAAACCTCAATAAGCATGCAACAACTATCTTTTTTAACCAAGTTCTTTTTGTCATAAAGACTAATTCCTACAATGCACAAAAACATGTAAATCTCCATTTTTGTTTAGACCAACTGTACCCACAGTATTGCAACAGTTTTTTTGAAACAGTACTCTGGATTGATTTTGAATACTGCTTAATTATTTTATTTAGACTCTTTATAGGAACTCGATAATGATAAAGATCGGATACGCCTCATTGATTGTGTGCGATATGGTTACATTTTATGTTAAATACAAACAAACCCAATGTTCTCAATGTGTGGCAAAGGCTTTTATGGGTACATAGTGCATGGATTAACAGATGGGCAAGTTAATGTGTTTGGTAATTAAAACATCTCTATAATGACCTTACAGGTGCTTTAGTAATTGCTTTTGTGTCCGTTTTTTGTATTTTTGGGGCAAAATTGTAAAGTCATCATCTAAAATTACAAAGACGGCTTCTGCTATATCTTAGTTTTGTCATGCAAACCATATTTTATTGTCTCGCTCATGATAAAAACAGAATGATGCCGATAAACCTATCCAAGGGTTATTAGGCATATAATGCTGTGCAGTTGTTTTTAATTAATTTATTGCTCCCAAAACGACATAAATAGTGGGTGCATGGGATTTCACTGTATATTACCAAGACAACATGCAGTGTTTTCTAGAAACATGTTTGCATTGACTTGTAGTTGTATATTACCATATATAAATCAAAGGATGGGAACAAGAACAGCGTTTTAAGAAATTCTCGAGATATTTTCATGACTAAGGTATAATGTTAAAAAAATGTAAGAGTACATGTACTTTAGATTTTTTAAATGGACTCAAACGCTGGTAAAAAACATTCCCAACACTGCAAGGAGTAGAAGTGAGTCTCCTACATGAATCCCAAGATTTCTCCTAATCCTGTCTGGTATCCGTATAAGCCCCCTTTTCCATTACCACATGCTACTAGAGAGGGCTTGAGTCTATACCCCCTGGCAGAAGTTTAAATGGTTGGTCCTGATCTTGTTTTCATTCTGACCCTCCTCAAGTACCTCAAAAACATCGACCACTGATTTCTAGGGCATTTTATAGTGAATGCTAAATGGTTTTATCTGATTCAATATGCAATAGCACTTAGAACCAGTTTGCTTTTACCCCTTCATATAGAACTGTTCTGTCAGATTACTAATAATGCTAAAGGTATGAAGATCTGAAATAGTTCGGTACTTGACATTGTTTTGTTGATTCTTTGGATTTCACAGGCTAAAATAATAGATCTATACATATCAAGACACAGTTCTGTAGCTTACAACTATATAGATGCTCAATTTACTGCCAAGAACCGTTTTATTTTCACAGAACAAAAATCAGATCGTCATTTAACCCGGATCAGATACTTAGATACTACGCTTTTGCTTTTTCTTGTGTTTTCAGTATGAATAACCATTCCACTGTCCACACATATTTTGGTTATTGTGTGTTCATAGACTTCAGTACCATCATAACAAAGAACATGAATTCAGTTTGCTTATACATATTGAATGATGATTTTTTTCCAATATACAAATAGATTTATGAAAATAAAGACAAATCATTCTGTTATCTTAACTATATTGTACCTAAAAGTCAATTATCTCTGTTTGACTGTTATTGGTAGGCTGTGATAAATTATTGGGTACAATTCTGTTAGATAAATATGGTACTTTGGAAGATTTGCATTAGTTCTCTTATACAGAGCCAAATACTGCATTGAACTTAAAACTAGTCCATTAAAAAAACCATTGAAAGCAAACAACTATTTCAAGTGGCATTTCAAGTATACAAATAATAAGTAAATGCCATTTTGTATAACTGGGGTGTTCTATTCAAATAAAAGTGGTTTGTAATACAGCCAATAGTTGACACAGCCCAGTACATTTAGCTTTGACAGTACAACAATGGTCTCGTATAGAGTGGATACATTTATCTGACACTCAGGTGCTTTCATTAACAGATGACTCATATGTACCCAAAGGCTATGGCTATATACAATACTAATTCAATATCTTATACTGAAGATAATCCATCCCATCTACAGGTATACACTGGACTCAAAAATTATCTAAAACTTTACTTGACCTGCTCTTCATGAGGTATGGTACATGTATAAACAAACAAAACTAGTTACAGATTTCAAAGTATCCAATCGTCCTGCATCCCAAACCACTTGTTAAGGAGATAAGAGGAATTGTTGTGCCATGCTGTATATCGGCAATAGGTGTGATATATTCGAAGACTGTAAGGTCAGGTAAATCTTTCCATACTATACACAGAAGTAAGAAAATTGATCAACAATAACCTTATGTTAACCAACATTACTTTTTCAATAATTTAATAACTTTTATGTTTTCATGTGCCAGAAAAGACATCAAGTAGAAAATTAGCGGAAATGCAAGGGTTAGCCTTATAATAATGACATCAAAAAACGGGGGAATGGGATCAGCTTCACTAATCACATGACTTGAAATGTTACTGACATAAAACTCTCCGGGATTATTCATAATTTTCAAAAGATCAAATGTAAACATGTGAAGCAATTAAAGGAGCCGGTTCAATTTTATTGTTTGTGGCTTGGTGGGCAAAACTGAATATGATAGGAGATGAAACAAGAGTTCCAAAATGCCCTAACTGTGACCTAAAATCTAATCACTTACACTGTTTTTCCATCCGCTCATCTCTTTGTTTGTTAGTTGAAAGTGCAGTAGTGTCTAATACAAATACAAAGAGTCAATGACATGAAAAGAATAGGTTTTCTGTTATGTTGGGGGAAAAAAAGGTTTAAACTCTTTAGCATAACACTGAACCGATATTCTGTTAAAACTCCAAGCGAGCACTCTATATTGGATTGATTGATCATACTCTAAATTGGTCAATAAAATGCCAAATTGGACGTGTTTAAATGGGTTAATAAATGAAATGGTTGGTAAGCGGTGTTTGACAATCTAGTATTGGTATGAACATGTAATGGCTTTGGGCTGATTGAATACTGGGCTCTATCTGCACAGATGTTTGGCCATTTTTGGAGAGTTATAGAGTACCGGGGTAGAAACAACTGCATAGATTGAATACCAGACTCTGCACAACAGATGTTTGGCCATTTTTGGAGAGTTATAGAGTACC
>ENA-OREC01002252-OREC01002252.1-marine-metagenome-genome-assembly--contig:-NODE-2252-length-10497-cov-12.075720_pt1 | contig 10497 bp, 3 predicted proteins | sample MGYA00248626_ERZ508543 | MGnify/ENA primary metagenome ERZ508543 (study PRJEB26211, sample SAMN05518279) | marine metagenome | isolation source: Puget Sound, Washington, USA | host: Bankia setacea...
GTTTGCTTGGGGCTTTTGTTCGTACCGAATGGCTATGGATTGTACACATTGTTTTAAACGGTTTACAGGGACTGAGTGACTATATGCTTCCCCCTTTGAGGAGCATAAAAACATCTAAACAGTTCCATACCCTTAGAGCACATATTTCACAATAAGTTGGGAAAAATATATATAATTCGATAAATAAATCTACAGGCATTGAAATTTGAGGTATCTATAGTAACCAATAGTAACAGATTGTTAGCATTTGGCTTGCCGACATTTCTACAAGTTCAATTGCTATCAAAAAACAATATACTCTTAGTCTCTCAACTAACCTTTGCTAAAATGGCTTTTGATTATTGTTAGCAGAACCATAGGATCTATTCCACCTTACATCAATCTTCAACATTTCAATTGCTTCATTGTACAGACCAAACAATTTAACATATTTCTCCTTGCTTCTTTACATTTAACACTTATTAATCAAATGTAGTGTGTTGGATTTTACAGCAAATACACATCAGGTCATATACCACCAAAATTTGACAGTAGAATTACGATGCACAACAAAATAGAGAATGAAACCGTGTGATTCAAGATTCACAAGACTGATGTTCACAAACAAAACCTAACAGCACAACAATAACTAATATAGCACAATGGATGAAAGTTGTCTTTACCCATAAGTTCTTCATTTCTCTTATCCATCATAATTGAGTCCAGATCTTTTCACTTACAAAATTTTCCAAAAATCAAAATTAAGAAAAATCACAATCATTGGTCAACATGTTATGCTGAAGATATTCCACACCTATTTTTATACCAAATAAAGCATTCAGATCTGATTGAGGTAACAATAGACATGTGGTAGTACTTCTGACAAAGAATGAGTAAAACTATATGGGTGTAAATGGCATGAACATCTCAAACAAGTATACAATCAGTTAACAAGATTGAGCATGAAAATATGATAACAATCCCAAAGCAGTACTAATATCTCCTTCATAATTTTGAATCAGTAACTGTATGTTTATTTGACTCATTTGATTTAAAAATAGAATTGTTTTCATAAAATAGTTGTTAAATGAAAATTAGCTGTTTTTGTGTGTTTTATTTTGCTTCGTTCATCCAGTCATATACTGTAGGATTTCCTTATCCAAGATTTCTTTTAACAAGAGGTCCAGTGCCTTACTCTAAATGCCGAAAGCTAATGAAAACATAGCATCATTTCAATCATACCAACTTGTCTTTTTAATTAATTCTCATTTAAGCTTCTAATATGGCATACATATTAGTAATACTTTTAGGATAAAATGATGTTAACAAGTGCCTAAGGCATCAATGAATGATGAATACCAAGCAGTCAACATGATGTGGAGTTTTTGAGACCCAGCTCTGTAACTTAGCAACTTATGTGTTCCATGGTAAACCCCCTTTAGGGATCATGTCTAACAGATACTGCCTCTGTAGATCTGATGTCCTGGCTGCGAAGGGTAACTGATAGGCTGGGAATGGTGCCCTAGGATTAAACTGTAGACCTAGAGGCTGGCCCATACGTAGCGCAGCAGCTTGATGTGCCTGTACTAGTTGTTGTTGACGTAGAGTTTCTGCCATGCTCTCCTTGTATGCCTGTGCTGCAGCGTTCCTGGCCGAGGTCTCCCGTTCACGCTGTTCAGTCTTCTCTTTCAGGGCTGATGCAGTAGAGGCAGCTTTAATCTCTTGAGACTGCATTCGTTCTATTTCTTGTTCCTGTTGTAAAGCTTTCACAAACGCACTCTTCAGTCTATTAGTGTGCTCCTGTTTTAATGCCTTCTTTTGATTAGATGTTACACACTGTTCACATATAACATTCTTAGAGCCAGGTTTCTCACGTTTCCACACTGGTGTGAAATCAGTGCCACATTGAACACATGTGAAAGGGTTACAAACCATTTTCTCATCTGGGCTCTTTTTACCCTTGGAGATCAAGTTTGTGTCGATTATGAAATTCACGGCTTCCTCTAGACCAAGTAGATAGATAAAGTCTGGGCTAGCTAGACTCGGAATAAAGTTCATCTCTGGTGGTGGAGGTTTGGGTGGTGGGATCTGTAATAGGGTCTTTTCCAGCTGTTTCCTCAAAGCCAGTTTAGCTGCAGCTTGTCTCTGGGCCGGTGTTTCTTCCACAACTCTTTGTTGTGCCTGCTGTAAATGTCTCAGAGCATCTGCCTGTGCCTGGGTACCACGGAAACCAGCTAGAGCATTCTGTTGCTGCTGAGCTGCACGTTCAGCCCCGGCATTGGCTCTTTGTTGTTGTTCTTGCCTTTGTTGTTCCTGCCTCTGCTGTTCCTGTCTTTGTTGTTGTTGCATCATTTTCATCTGTTTCTCTATCAGTTGTCTTTGATCCATTCTGGGTGCCATAACTAGCGGTGGTGGACCTTGTGTCTTAGTGCTGGGTAAGTTGACACTGGCTCTCTGTGGAGGAAGTGGTTGACTATGTGCAGCCTTCACCTGGTGTGCCTGCTGTTGAGTGCCGTGGACCAGTGGTGGAGGCTGGGATTGATGAGGTGGAGGAGGCTGAGCTGGTTTCTTCACTACATTCTCACTCACCTGTTGAGACATCTGACTGAATCGCAACTTCTTTAACAGCACCAGTTTCGCCTCCTCATTTCGTAGTTTTGCCTGCAGTCGTTTGATCATCTTGCGTTTCAATTTGAGATCATCTAAATTGTACTCTTTCTCCCCATTTCGTTTCTTTGGCTCTTCATCTTCATCAGACAACATTATAATGTCCTGACTTGGAGTTGATGACTTTGTACTTAAATCCATAGGTACATCAACATTCATGTTCTCTTTTTCACTGTCCTCAGAGTTAATTGAGCCCTCATCTGCTTTACTATCCCCATTCTGATGAGGCACATCCCCATTCTCTTTTGGAACAGTGCCATTCTGTTTAGGAGCATCTTTCTTATCCTCAGAAGTGTTTTCTTTTTTAACACTTAAATCTGTAACATCCTCATTAACATCTTCACTAACATTTTCTTCCTCTTTCTTTTCGACATCCATTTTCTCACTAACCACTTCCAATTTAGGTTTATCTTCTTTCACTTCAATCTTTGCTTCTGCTTTCACTTCAACTGTTTCTTCTGCTTTCACTTCCACGTTTTCTTCTACTTTCACATCAGTCTGTTTTTCTGGCTTTTCTTTTTCAGTTTCAGATTCTGCCTTTTTAATTTCTTCATCTTTTTCATCATTGGCTTTATCTTTGGGTTCACTTTCTTTATTTTCAGTAGCTTCACTTTCATCTTTAGTTGTCTCAGTTTCTGATGTCTCCATAGCCTCTGCCTTTACATCCTCTTTCTGTTCTTCTGTATCTTCCTGAGTTTCTTCAACTTTCTCGTTAGGTTTCTCTTCATCAAATTTCTCTTCATCAGGCTTATTTTCTGTTTGTTTATCATCTTCAGGCTTGTCTGCTGTAGGCTTGTCCTCCTCCTCATCTACAGCGTCCTTTACCTCATCTTCTTTCTTTGCTTCTGCCTGCTTCTCTTCTGTGACTTCTTCTGCAGACTCTGATTTGGGTCTGAAAATTAAGTGATATTGAAAATAAAGTACTCTGCGACTCCATTATAACGCGGATGTCGGGGTCCACAGAAAAACGTGTTATAACAAACCACTTTTATGTATACACGCGACCGTTGTTCAAAACCTTTAGAAAAGTCAGTATCAGGTGTGACCAACGTGAGCATTTATGACAGCTAAACAAGGAATATACCACCCAAACTGTATTTTATTTACTCATAAGTTTCAGACACCTGTTTATCATTCTGTTTTGTATTTTAACCATTACAATTTAATTCATTTTTAGCAGTAGTTTTCTGCGCATGCTGTTTTATGCAAAATGACTATTGACATCATATCAGTACAATATCTGTTAATTACATACAGGGAAAGCCCTACTACGTTTATTTAAGTATTGTCGCAAGTGGATTAGATGCATATTCATCATTACACATTGTTGGTCATATTTTCCCCACAATCTTGATATGGTAGAGATAAAAAATGCCAACTACGGGACACCCGTCTCAACATCTTAAGTCCATTTGCTCGTCTGCGTATTTCAACATCAAATTTTGGTATTTTTAACGACTAAATAATTATTTTTAAGATTGCATTGTCTAATGACAACCAATGTACAGATGAATAACACACATGGTTACCATATACAACCAACCAATTCCATGTGCAACATGATTTCCTGTTTTCGTCTAAAAGGCTCGTGCCCGTCCTTGCATGGCAAAACATCTTTTGTCAGTGCAGTCAATTTTTAATTATTGTCAAAAAGTGTACGCCAAAATCCTTGTTGCTTCAGTATAGATAACAGCGTTAAAATAACATTACTTAAACAAAGACCCTGCAGATTGTTGACTGACGGACAGACGGATGGATATCATCAAAAGGTGCAAAAAAGGAATCATAGTCCTGGTGAGAAATAAACTACCCACCTTTTCTCTGGCTGTGAAGTCTCAGTGCTTTCCCCTTCCTCCATCTCCTCTGAACTTCTCTTCACACCTCCACTAACACTGGAATATAGGATTCTTAGCTGTACTTTACTGGTAACATCACAATAACATCAATTATGTGGTACGTATCAATAGCGAAAACATGAGTACTAGTTTGCTTTTTGTACCAATACATAAAAAAATTACAATATTACATTCAGACCACAAAGTTCCCGCAAAAGTTGAAGATCATTCATATTTTACATTGCAGAGCATGATAGATCAGCCACTGGCAGTCAGTAGTTTGTTTTGTTTGTTAACAACAGGTGCCATTTTAGAAATGCAAATGTATATATGTCAAAGTCAGCGTTCTTTATAAAACTGAATCCTTGAACAATTCAACGACAAATGTGATTAAAGTAAACAAGATCAGGGTGGGATTGGGCTAAGAAAATCTGCTGAGCTAAAACCTGAGCATTCACATGGAATAGTTTTCCATCAATGGCTATACATGGCAATTCATAATTTCACCTGTCGGGTAGTATTAGTAACAGTTCACAGTCAGTTTCTCGTATGTGAAAAATGTATCAAAAAAGTAGCCACATCCAATGCATATCAGTTTTCTGTAGAATATGTTGTGTTGTATGTAGACATTAAGGGGACATAATTGAACTTTTAGTCTACGGAAACTGGCTACCACAATTACCTCTCATTTTGTTCATCTTCCTTTTCCTCCTTATTGACTGGAACATCCTCTTTTTCTTTTTCAGCTTCCATCTTCAGTCTGAAATAGATTAGAAGAAAAGTTATATTTACAAAACGTTTATCACATACATGAGAAGACACTGAATTTTAAAGGTAGAGTTAACTGAAGAGAAACACTAGCACAAGCACACCTAGTGATCTACAATGCATGTATGACAAAGATCAGCTGAAATGTCCGAAATATAAAGTGCAGTCGCCAGATAAAAACGATCAGAGTGGACGTATTTCATTATAAATTCATACTTATGCAAGATTGGTTTCTGAATTGCAAACAAGTAGCTTGAAATCATTTATCTAAATTAATTATTCCCTTCTATGTCAATGAAGTACATGGAAACAGATTAAGCTTTTTGTGGAGTATTTACCATTGAAAGTTAAACTTATTGGGTATTTGCAGATCTTAATTGGGTATTGTTAAAATTCATATAGGGTAACAGAACTTTTCTATACAACATCAACTAATTTAATTGGGTATCTAATAATTCCTTTGCTTTTTGATACCCCTTGTGTGAAAATCAATTGGGTATTGCAGATAAATGATTGGATAAATACCCCAAAAAGCAGTGTATCTGTTTCTCTGAAGTATCGGATACTTGACTCTTTGTTATACAATAGTTACATTCAGTTCTTTTCTGTTGATTTATATCAAAATGTCACTGTGAGATTCTATTCTGGTTTTTCGTTGCCAAATATTTTCTGTATTGAATATGTCTCACTGACCAATATAAATGAGTCTGATGAAAGTGTTTCAAGTTCCGTAGTTAAAATCAAAAGTCGACCCATTCTTCATGTTTAGTCGGCAGTTGTCAGCTTCGGTTTAGCAAAGTTGCACATTGACTCCTGAGTTAATGTTGCCTTATAACTGTGATGCTAACTAATGACGCATTTTAACTTAACTCTTCAGGTTTTCAAATATAAAATGATTCATTAACTAATTGGCAACTACAAAAGTGACTGATGTTCGACTAAATATGATGTTGTTTAACCTATGAGTCAACTGTCAACGAGTCAATATTATTGGGTATACATGGGTGCATCAGACAAATTTGTGATTCCGACATTTCATAATGAATTTTGAAGGATTTAGTTTCTTGTGTTTTTGAATTACAACATTTCAGCATTTGATAAAGTTAACTCGAAAATGCTTAACTTTTCCACATACAACGCAAAGGAATGTCGATGTGAATTTCATGACCTTCGCTTCAAAATTACTGACCTAATTTTGAGAAAATAAATGCATTTCTGAACAGTCGTCGTGAGAGTTTCAGACGTTTCGTTGAAACACCTGGACATCCACTTTTTTATTTTGTAGAAAACATACGGATGGTCAAACTATGTGTATCGATGTCAAAAACAGATGTGTATACGCATGTACGTTCAAATACACTGACACATTCAATGTTCAACATGTCCACCATCGACATCAACAATCGAAACTGCACTAAGCCGGTGCATTTCAAATCACCCTCGTTTCATAGATATGTTTTCATTTTGAAAGTTCGATTAAATATTAAAGAGAAGGTGAACAAATGATCTTTTGCCGAAATATTGTATCTATAAACATACATGTAAACATCGACGAACCGGCACTTTGATCTATTTTGGTATCATCTTTGTTTCCATTCTGTATCAAATATGGCCGACTTTCGGGGGTTACGCATTGCATGTCATGGACCACAGCACCTACATTGGATTAATTGCGTCACGTGACCCAACTGATTAATTACACCACGCTCTTGACGGAGCACCTGCGACTAGCCCTCTACTTCACGATAATGCCATTTACATATACTTACTTTATACTTATATTGCGATACCTGTCTCATAAAATGCATGCTTATTAAACTTCATAGGGCCTCATTGTTAGTTGAATAGTGATATTGGTAGACAGTACTAATTAGTGAATCTACGGGCTCAAACTGCCCGGTAAATGCAACCTTACTCTACGTCATGTATTGTATATTTAAGTGGGTAATATAAAAAAATGAAATAGATTGGAAATACTTAAAACTACAACATAGATATAGAAATCGATCGTGTATAGGTAAAAGAAATGTGATAACAAATCATCAACAGGCACATTTATTAATTTGTATTTCGTTTCAGATATATATATGCATGTATATATATATATGTGAATTATAATTATGATTTAGTACACAGAGCATAGATCTATGTAAATGGCATTGTATGCGCATGTCTAAAGTAGTTTATACTTGATACTAATTATAAATATCCCGTTCTTTTTTACTGAGAGTTTCTCTTTGTTCCGATGGTCCCGACTGCGCTTACATGCATGTCACCTTCAAGTTAAGCGTCCACTGTACACAGTCTTCTGCCGTTTTAAAATGTTTCGAACAGACCATCTTATCTTCGTAAACGATATGCTGATTTCCGTAATTGCGGCAAAATACAAAATCGCACATTCAAAATCTCAAACTTGAATGACGTAGTTCCCAGCAAACAAACCAGTTGGAACCAGGCGGGCAAACCATATGGAGCTATCTGGGTTTTGCTAATATATGATCTATGTCGGGCCCATATGGGATTTGACTTGGGCCCATGGGGGGCCTATATTAGGGGGGGGGGGGGGGGGCATGTGGGACTACATATGTGATTCAAATGGGTTATATATGGGATATTAAGTGTAGTCCTTAAAGAGGCCTTTTTTAGCCCAGACCGAGACTTGAATATACCCAAATGTCCATCAATCGGTCACAGGTAGTATGTTTACAAATAAACAAGTCAAAAAGCCATTTATATTTCATAAGTTACAACTTTTATTTTATTTCAAATGTAAATTTGCAAAATATACAAAATGAAAGTATTTTACTTTATAATGGGTGGTGCTCAATACCCATTGTTTATATAAAGTATAAACAGGATGATCGTCAGCAATGACATTATTATTAATTTGCTTTAACTTGATTATATAAGTGGAGAACTTATAACAAAATGTAGTAAAATGAATAGAGATTTTGAACGCCATATCTGACCTTCACAGAACAGAATCAACTGCAGAAGGCGACGGTTCTCCCTCTGTTCCTCAGAGAATTGCTCGAGCATTGTGAATATGCAGGCATTCCGTGCTGAATAAATAAAACATTGTCATAGTATAGACAGTGTGTACTTGTGGGTTAAACATACTTTTTGCAATACGGTCATTTACAGGAGTTTGGTCATAACCAAGATTAGAAGAAAGTAGCGTTTTAAACAAACATTTCTCTACTTTAACTATTTATAAAATAGCATGGCTATTTGTTGTATTAATACAATGTTTCTAAAGAAAAGTCTGTAAACTATGAACTACTATAGAACATTAAGAGCCCTATAGCGCTTATACGTCATTGGCATGATATTGAAAAGTTATTTGTCTATTTAATGAGAGTCTCAGAAATCTATTTCAATCTTGTTTTAAAACATTACTTTTGACAAAGTATTTGCTTTTTGTACTTCAAGAGAAGCTGATCATTCAATAGGGTTGACACTATATGATTACTATAAACAAGCACTTTCAGATTGTGGGCACGTTCAGCGGTTTTGTATGCAGCACAGGACGTTCAATGTGTACATGCTTCTCAATCTTTTGCAATCTAGCTCTCCATATGAAATCGTTGACATGTAACTATGGTGTCTAACACACATTCAGTACGTATACATGGTGTCCATGACGAGGCGAATTATATACTACATCTATTCAATTTTAAACGGGTTAGCCAAGATACATTGATATTTTATTATAACGCATGCCGTCATCCATAGTATGATCTACTATTTCCTCGATGTTTGATGCGTCATGGTACCTACACAAGGCGACCATCGCGACCATTGTTCAAAGACGTCGTACTTCAGCCGACTCGGACTCGCCGCGTCAGGAATGCGGTCACAACGATGCACACACTTACACACAACACCATCAAAACTACCCAGCACCGTTCATTTAGTTGGAGCTAGAGCAGCGATACATAAACATGTTATATTGAATACATGAGGTAATAGGTTATATATATAACATAGACGTGTACTATTAATCTACTAAATAAATTACAGGCGCGAATGACAGGCGCGTATATATAGGACTCGGGTCGCATGAACCGCGGCTTCAACATACATTTATCAACTTAAGATTGAAAGCCAGCGCGTCATAGATCGGTGTAGTGAGTAACAAATGTAAACATTAAACAAAGAATATGCTTTTAAAACCAAGAGAAAGTGCACTTTACGAAGAGTTGTTATAAGTAACCAATGTTTTCAATGTTCGGTTGTTTACAGGTACAAGTACGTCACTAGATGTATGCAATTTATATACTCAGTTCTCCACATAACATATTTGGTTAAACAATTGTGTGCATGAGTTCGCGTTAATATAATAACAAACCTCTGCCTCAATATTAATTTTGGTCAACACTCTAAAATAGTTACCTCCACGTTCATGGAGGCCGGCGGCGGTGCCTGTTTTCTGCACGCTTGATCATATTCTACTTTGATATAATGCAGATTTGAAGATAGCTATTTGCTTGCCCTTGGTTCATTGAACATTCATGAATATTACGAGTACTTTCGTGTGGCATTTACAATGAACATCGGGCCTCAAATGGACGGGAAGTAACCACTATGGGAAACCAAATGAGCTGAATTTATTTATAGAATAGTGGAAAACCCAAAGTGTTACTAAGTTAGAACAATCTTGGTATTCATTCCTGACTAGACTTTTCGTTAAGAAGGTCCGAACCACAGGAAAGATGCAACCACAAGGTGATCCAATTCCACAGACAAAGCCATTGTTTGTGTCGCTTCGCAATCAAGGGCAGGTGAGTTTAAATTTTATGAAATTAAAGTTAAACGAAATTAAAGACAGAAAGCCAAAATTTAGATCAAACTGTGTCATACTGTAATTCTTAATAGAAAACCTTGCACTAGCGATACCTTTTGATATGTCAAAGCAAGGTTTATTCTTTTACGTATCATAACTAGTTCTCCATAAAAAGATTTGCCACATAAAAATAACACAAATGCTATGGGTTCTCTTAACTAATCCAAAATGGCCGATTCTCAGTATGGTGAAAAGAATCAACGTCTGTGTTTACATTTTTAAGTGTTCAAAGAAACCACGTACGTCCTGTCATTTCAAAGTACGTTCCAGGATGTATCTGGTTTGGAATTTAATACATCAACAGTAATACAGTTGATAACAATATACGGTTTACAGTCATAACGTCCCCAAGTCAAAACGTCCCCAAGTCAAAACGTCCCCAATTTTGGTCAAAACGTCCCC
>ENA-OREC01002253-OREC01002253.1-marine-metagenome-genome-assembly--contig:-NODE-2253-length-10494-cov-13.247672_pt1 | contig 10494 bp, 8 predicted proteins | sample MGYA00248626_ERZ508543 | MGnify/ENA primary metagenome ERZ508543 (study PRJEB26211, sample SAMN05518279) | marine metagenome | isolation source: Puget Sound, Washington, USA | host: Bankia setacea...
TTACTTAACAAATATTTTCTAAATGCATATTCCTGTTTTTGATATTATTTTTGTGGTAAAATTTACTTTTAAACAGATGATCCTGTTGTTGATGGTGACATTTTTTAACAAACATTTTCTACACACATATTACTGTTGTTGATTTTCTTTTGAGGGTAACATTTTCTATACACATTTTCCTGTAGTTGATTTTATTTTGAGGGTAACATTTTCTAAACACAATATTTCTTTTGTTGATTTTATTTTGAAGGTACATATTCCTGTTGTTGATTTTGAACTCAATGGATAGTCAGAAATCATTATTTTCTGTGAGCATGAACTTTCGTGGCTGCACACAATACTCAGTCTTTACATGCATTTGAATATGTACCGGTAGTTCAGCTGGTCGACAAACCAACAAACTATATAAGCACCCCACAAAATAAAATGAGTTCACAGTGTTAAGTGAAATATCTTAATTACGTTATTTAAACCGGTTTGTGTCATGATAAATTTCAGGCTATAAAATTTAGATTTTTGTTCTCATATTTCCATAAATGAATATTTTATGCATTAATGTTTGAATGCAAAAATAAAACAAATAAAAACAGTATTGATTCCGTCAGATTTAGCATTAAACTTTCTTTGTTTAGCTAGTGTTTTTATCAATTAATCGTAATTTAAACAAACTTTATCATCAGGCAACAAGTATTATGGAAATGCATGTCTAAGTTGGTCAGAGATTTTTACTGATTCAGATATTCGATACTTTGATATCAATATTACTTTGGCCTCATGATGTTTAAAGCTAACTGTTTCTAAAAGTTAGTCTATGCATCTAGGAATTTTAAATTTTAGATTTATATTGTTTCCCTTTTGCGTGTTTAAGTATACCTTGCTTAATGGCATGCTCTAAAACACTATATTTTTCCAAATATAAAGTGTACATTCAAAACAACATATCATTGGAATAATGGCTTCAAATTCACCTTATTTATTTGTTAAGTTTCATAAATTACTACAATTTATAATTATTGACATTATAACATTACTATCACTTCTAGCAAGTAGCACAGAGCTGTGTGCATATTATAATGTCTCTTATAAACTCAGCTATCAACTAGTGTGCTCTGTTTATACTAGTGTACTCCATTTGTGTTTTACATCAATACCAATACTAATAATCCAATATAGAAACTTCAACCTTTCTGCTTTTTTTAAACTTTTACAACTTTTTTTCTCCAATCACAAAAAGAACTGCATATCCAATAACCGTGGTAACACTCTATCCAATAAAACACCAGTTGAAACACACCAGCCTTAACAGCTATCCATTAAGGAACTGATTTGCTCTGCTAAACTACGATCTTTTACAAAATATAGCGTCCTGATCAGAAAGGCTATTGATCAGGGTCTCGCGGAGGCTTGTGCTGCAAAACTTTAATTTCGTTACTCATGTTGTCTAACGAGAGAGGGCTACAAGTCGCGACGTACTCATCAATGAAATTAGTGTTGCTACTTTCCCTCTCCTTTCTCTCTGCTTCTCCTCCAAGTTACCCACTTATTCTTACGTTCCTCCTTGTCACCACTATTCTTGGCCACACTAACGCATCATCACAAGTTTTGCTCTCCAGTAAATTTTGTTTTCACCTCTCGCACCCAATGACGGAGAAATAGTTACTGTATTTCATGAATAAATCTTGCCTGCCACCAGATTGAATCATGAAAGTGTTTTCGTTAGGTTTTACGAGCTGTGGAATTGTTTGACACGCTTCATTATTTCATTGGGAAATGTGTATTACTTATCGTTGATAAAGTCTGGATACTGTTACCTTTAAGGTCAATACAAAGTTTACAAGACGACATGAGGAAAAAATCTCTATTTAATATTCCATCCGTTGAAATATTAGGTAAATAACCTCACTACAGATTGGCAGTTTTGTTAAAAGTGTCCTAGGACTGATATCTCACCTAGGTCCTGATATCTCACCTAGGACTGATATCTCACCTAGAACTGATATCTCACCTAGAACTGATATCTCACCTAGAACTGATATCTCACCTAGGACTGATATCTCACCTAGGTCCTGATATCTCACCTAGGTCCTGATATCTCACCTAGGACTGATATCTCACCTAGGTCCTGATATCTCACCTAGGACTGATATCTCACCTAGGTCCTGATATCTCACCTAGGTCCTGATATCTCACCTAGGTCCTGATATCTCACCTAGAACTGATATCTCACCTAGGTCCTGATATCTCACCTAGGTCCTGATATCTCACCTAGGTCCTGATATCTCACCTAGGACTGATATCTCACCTAGGTCCTGATATCGCACCTAGGACTGATATCGCACCTAGGTCCTGATATCGCACCTAGGACTGATATCTCACCTAGGTCCTGATATCTCACCTAGGACTGATATCTCACCTAGGACTGATATCTCACCTAGGTCCTGATATCTCACCTAGGTCCTGATCTAACCTGACCAATGGTAAACCAGTACATCAAAGATTATTGATATAATGTATCCTTTGTGTCCAGACTACTTCTAAGGAACAATAATACTGTTTTTTGTATTACTTCAGAAGAGGTTTGGTATTTGCTTCTTTTAATTTCCCATTAACAAGGCATTTTAAAAACCAGAAACATTCTGTATCAAGCATTGAGTACGTCTAGTTAAACTTTTAAATACCATCCACAGTATTTCATCAAATGTTCAAACATGAAATAATTCGAAGATGGCACATTCAGATTTACATATTTTTCAAGATAGCTGAAAATATGTTTTAGTACTGGTTGTAACAAGCACATAGTTTCATCATGGTTAACATTTGGAGCAAGATATTTCAAAATCCTTAAAGTTGGCCTTAATGGTTCCCAATTAATAAATTTCATAAAAAATAATATTTTAAAGAATTAGCATACACATATTATGATTAATGATTCTAATGAAGGAATGTGTGTTGAGTTTGGAAGAAAAAACAACACAACCTTAGTTTACCTACTTTCAAATTCCTGGTAGGTACTAAAAATATTTTAAGATTAACCTGTTAAATATTATTTTTGACGATTTCAGTAAATTGTTATTATTTAAAGGACCAAGTTCAGTTGTCTATATCTTCCACAAGGGCATAACTTCATATTACTGTGTGACTATGAAGTACAGATGAATATGTAATTTTTTGATTTTGAGCGAAAGCCCATCACCAAGAAAGAGATTTAACAGTAATGGAATGGGCACGATTATAGTACATAATGGCTACATATTTTCTAACAACATTGATCTATAATTACATTCACTGTTTTCTACCCTTTTATATCTAACATGCCTTTATTTCATTTGGCGCCCAACTCTCTATGTAAGACAATAACCAAACAATATCTAGCCGTTTTGTCTATTACCCTGTTAACTGCAGCTCGTTTTCACAGCATGTCCATCACATTTGCTTCCTGTTGTCGATTCCAACCCTCTGACATTATTCCACAATATATAATTTACCTTTTTTATTCATCTTTCTCCATGTCGACAGCTCAATCAAAGCGAGCAATTTGGCTACTGTATGAAAAGCTAACTTGAACCAAATCAATTTCGTTTTTTTGTTGTCCTTTTTTGCCTACTGTAACTGCAGAAAATCACAGAGAAAGTGGTGTAGAAAATGAGATAGAGAATAATAACAGTACCATGACAGCTGATCAGTAGTTTCATATTAAACGTCTGTGAGGCAATTTAAAGGTTATAACGAAAGTTTGATGATAGTATAGTAAGAATGTTGATTTATAGTTTACAGTTAAACATGTCTCATCCTGGCAGCTGTGATTCACTGAATTGGTTAAAAGGGCATTATAAAAGAGTGTGGAAATTTAAAGTTATATACAAACTCATATGTAAACAACATGATAACCCAAATGCTTATGTTGAAGTTCACTTTGACTTTGACCTTATGACCTCAACATCAATAGGGGTCATCAACTAGTTATGCCCAACATCCCTGCAAGTTTGAGGACTTTAGACCCAAGGCGTTGACTAGTTAACAATCGGACAAGAGTTTAAAAGTGTTACCTCACAATGACCTTGAGCTTTGACCTGATCACCCCAAAATCATAGTGTAGGTCATCTACTAATCATGACTAACCTACCTGCCAAGTTTGAGGACTGTAGGTTCAAGTGTACTCCAGCTATCAATCTGACATCTAAGCTTTACAATGACGGACAGACGGGCATGTGCAAAGCAATATACCCATAATTCTTCGAACTGGAGCATAATAAACAATACCGATAGATTAATTTACCAACATGGATCTAGTAAAAAGATGTACATGTATCAATTCTTTTCTAATAACAAACTTGGAGACAGCACATTTGGTTTTTGTTCTATATATATATCTCATTCCTGGATCATGATTGAAATACCTAAACCAGAAATCGACAGTATATATTTGAAGACAGTAGAAGAACCAGAGTTTTTCATTAGCTGAACAAGATTGGAAAGAACAGGAGGTATCAATCAGCACAAATAAGAGAACCAGGAGGACAGCAAACTATAATTCTTGTGGCAATTCTTGTATTGAGGGTGTGAATGTGAAAGGGCTCTAACTGCTTTATTCAATAGCACTTAGAATCATTTTGCTTTTACCCCTCAGGCTGCTTATCATCATCATCTTCATCTGGTGGAATGCTCTAGTTGATGTTCATATCAATATGAAACATGTAGTACAACAACACAACCAGCATTCTGTAACCATTTCACAAATTAGATTTCTTTTAGCAAAACAAAACAAAAATCATTATACATGTAGTATCATAAAGTGACCTACTAGTACTTCTCAACTTACAAAACACTTAAGACCTGATACTTAGTGTTGTTTTATCCTTTACAAGTTTAGATTAACACGTGAGCATTACTAAGTAGTATGTGCTGTAATCAGATACAGAATATAATGCAGTACATTTTATCATCATAATAAGGCACTTAAATTGGTACATTTGGATGAGTTACAATTCAAGAGTTAAAGCAGAAAGGATATGAGTTGTTGCAAGATTGTAGAAGATCTGTATGTACTATGGCCTAAGGGTTTCCGGAAAAAGTGTCACAACAATATATCAATATATGAAATAGAAAGGTGGTTACAACAGTTTTTTGTTCAACACTCTGACTGCAAAAGTATTTCTCCCAGGATAAACTACTATCTGCTTTGCTACATTAGTTATTGTTGTATGGTGCAGTAACAACTTCAGTTTCCTCCTCCCCTTCAAGTCTGCTGTCTGTCGATATAACATACCCTGTCCATCAATCATCCACCTTATTTTAAACTTTTATTTACATATAAATTGTAGTCAGAACCAACTGTGCTATTTCTAAAGACAGAATGTTTTGAAATACGTTAACAATGTCTGAATGGGCTATGTATGCAGACTGTACCAACTAGCAAATGCCCTCATTTCCAAAGTTCTGAAGATATTTTGAGGTTTGAAAGATATAGTTAAGTGCCATTAAATAAAGAAGCAATTAGAACAGTTTAGTATTCAATCCCGTTATAAACATATTACAGTAAGAAGAACAATTCATTGGCTGCCCATCCTATAAATGTTTTAACGCTCTGAAGATAGCATCACTTTCACAAATGATAGAAATTCAACATTAATCTTCACACATAAATACATGATACTTGCAGGGGTGGAATCAATGTTTATACTGACTCCTGAGACTTTGAACACATAGTATGCCCTAGTTGCTGAGGTAGTAAATCCTAAAGTTGGGCCTACACAGCGAGAATAGCAAAAAGCATTACATGTATAAACCTTTGCATGCACACATACGTTACAATTCATTGTGAGACATTTCTCATTTTCCTTTGGTCTACTCAAACCCCGTTAACACCACATCAACTGTTCAATAACAAGCAGCAAGCCAGCTCCTGTTTCTAATAAAGAGAAGAGATGGTTAGACAATATGATTGGTAGTTTTATCACATCATGATCCATCAGTCTAACCTGTAACAAGCTTTCTCACCAAATTCTCACCCAAAAAAAACAAGCATCAAAGTTTGTATTGCCAATTTAGTACCAAAAGACACCATAATTTGCCACAGAGACGGAAAGAAATGCCAGATCGTAAAGTCTACACATCTCCGGCTATGTGATGTTTGGTATAAAACTGTAATCAACTCGTGCCAAGTCAATGACATGTGACTGAGGATAAGGCAATAAGACGACAGTGCCCATTAATTTAATTTACGGGTGCATTTAAGGGCATTGGAAAACAGACAACAACAAAAAAAACAGAAAAGAGTCAACAATATTTGATTCTACGAAAAACTAAAAATACCCACAATCCAAATATACTGAAAAAGGGTAAAATCAAAATCAATTCTACTAAATTATATGCCTGGCAACATAAACTTGGACCAGTGTAACCTTTCTTGACGGTTTGTAACAAAAAGACATTCTTTATTAGGTAGGAGACTGACAATTGATGACCCTTTTTTGTTCACGGTCTAGGTCTTGGAAATAACTCATAACTTGTACTTATGACAAAACTTTCGATATACTGGTTGTTTTGCTATATCGAAGAGAGACCGGAAAAGACTGCTATTGCATAAAGAGGTAAATAGAAGCCTTTTGCATTCACCCCGCGATATATTAATTATTAAGCCAAACTTACACTTGCTTTATAGGTTCCTTTCTGAGACAGACAAAGTTTTACAAAATGGTGCTTGGAGTTTTCTAAGTACCTTCTGTAACATGCCGTATGTTCTTGACAATGGCCTAAGAAATATTAACCCTTTTCAATGTCTCCTGAACAGTAATTCTATAAATATTGCAAACTTTTACCAAGAAAATGCAGACTGTTAAAACAGAGATTCTCTTTTCACACCAGTTATGGCAAAGAAATATTATTGCCTACCCAAACTGATTTTGTCATTTTCTATTTATGTAATATCAGAACAAGATTGTAGAAAGCAGAACCATATATTTAAATTGTGTATGTCTTTCTGAAAGTCCAAAGCACTGTCTAATCTGAAAATATATTGTTTTCCATATACAGTTTAACTTATTTACAATATTTTATGTTGGTTTCCCAGGTAATCGACTATTAAATGTTCAGAAACTGAGATTATTGTATCCAAATATTGCAGGGAACATCAGTTTAAAATATGAACTAGAGAGGACAGACGTGTTGTTCATAGGTCATTTTAACAAGATCCTAGAAAGACTCGACAGATGTACAGTCAAACCTGCACACAAGGGCCAGCTAGAAGATGGCCTCTATTGGCAGGTGTGACATGATGTGGTTAACATATTTTAAAATGTGCTTGTCTATTAACTAACTATATGTTTGTGTCCTTCCCTGAGTCACATGTATGTACACTGTCAGTTAATGCCTTTGAGAACTAGAGAGGCTGAATTATTATGTAGATTTTGTGCAGAAGATAAGGTTGACAGCACCATATTTCTGCCTACGCAGTTGTTATAGTTTGTTGTCACAGACAAACTTGTAACACATAATCCATATGAAGAGTAGAATGATGTGAATAACATATATTTGTGAGACCCAGCGTAAACGTTTCAGAGTTTTGCCACTTTTTTCAAAATTTGTATATTTCCATTTAGAGAAAGTTTGTGTTTCAAACAAAAATGAAACTTGCCATACATTTAATATGTTGTATATATTCAGTTCTGACAAAGAAACAGTCGAAACATGTTCAGTATCTTGTCTTGAGAAACATTCAAACAAATGTCTGCACTTATGTCTGTCTCTCCCTTGTGAATACTGGTGAATATGCTGGCAGAAACATCTTGGTACTTTGGTGGCAGACAGATACGTATCAGCTCCAAGTGTTGTATGAATATGTATATCATGTACCACTAACTCTAAACCTTTCCAACTCCTTCTAAGTTCTTTATACACATTTACTTGCCCCATACATACATAAAGCCTTTCAAAATGCATCTAACAATTGAAGCAATACAGATCGAATATTGTTTCATTTCATACACACTAACAGCAACTTTGCACAAGTTCCCTCAATATTCATTCTGATATAACAGAAGACAAAATGAGCTATCTACCTTCTTTATTCCAATATATTTCCATCATTTTTGCATCAAGCCTCACAATGGAGACCGATATAGACAAAAAAAGGGCGGACAGATGTGCCGCGGTATAAGCCGACTCCAAAAAGACATTAAAATGACATACAGACAGGACGAAGCAGTCAATCATAACAGTCTCACACGGGAGGAATTTTCAGATTTTGCCCTCAATAACGGTGGACACTGGTATTATGGCACTACAAACAGACGGAAGAGAAATTGACGAATATTGCACACTTTTTAACACCAACACATGCTACTTCTGGAGGCCTTCTTATTAAAGTGAGCCTAAAATCTGAGATATCTTGATTTCTGGAACTAGTTCCTGCAGTTTTTCCAGAATTACAAAGAATTACCGTACACTGCTAGGGAAATATGCAACAATGTATTTTGGTTTATAAATTATCCATTGAAATTATCACCATTTCATGTTTTCTATCTACTATAATTTGTTCTTATTGTGTAAGCCACTGGAATGTATCAGGTCTATCCTTAGTGTATTCTTTCGGGGTTAACAAACATGTTTTTGATTTCTTATTGAGCCAGTAAATCAAACCTGTTTCACCTTATAAGGACTTTAGCCTCTATGAAACCTTGTGTGTTTTTTGTGGTGAACATTAAATATAAATCAGCTCCCATTAGACACATTGATTCCACTATGTTTTATACTGTTTAATCAGGCATTTGGTGATCATCTGTAATAGCTTAAAAGGTTTCCCTGGAGTCTAATCCCCCTAAAATATGTCCCTGACTTTTAATAGCGATAGAACCAACAACTTTAGGGACAAAACAAGGCTTTCATTGTCGCCATAGTGAGGGGGTTTACCAGAGTAAGGGAACTCTTAGGTTCTATCTCTTTCACAACGATAAAAGAGAGATTACATTTTTGTTCTTATTACTGCATTCACTTTGTAACACAGATTTTTATTGTACGTCGCCACATGAGTTGCAACTTTCTAATAACGTTTATAGGGCACTATGTATAAACAAATGGCTGAGTCACAAGCTGGCAAACAACAGAAAATAACAAAAAGGCAACGTCAGTTCAGTAGAATAGGATTTATAACTGTCATATTATTTTGACATTTGCGACAGTATATTTGTATGGTTTTTAATATACGCATATTCTTTGAACATCTCTGGCTATGCAAAAGTAGAAAGTATATGTGATAGCATGATTCATCATTACCCCATGAGAGTAAACGCACAAACAAAACATAAGAAATACTTCTGTTATCATCACATTGGTTATTACAAAGTCCATCAATTCCTACAACATTTGTACCATGAAATGACTTTATAAGAACACCACAAAAGTTTGCACCCATGAAAGTAAATGATTCAACAACCATAACAAGCACATGCACCAAATCTGTATGTTGAACATAAAGAGCTATATAAAAAGTTCTTACACAGATGTTCGACATGGCTTTAACAATATAAACTGTTCTTTTTAGGGCTTCATTAAAATAACTTTTCTCAGAAACTGTAGAAGCGTTCACTAATTGCCTGCCTGAGTAATAAACAGGGCAGAATTGAAATCTTGATAAGGAAATAAGGCATTCCAGAAAACAATCTAAATACATAAAATGGAGAACTTGACATATTGATGGCCAGTTGCATGGGTTCCACAGATAGAGTTGGAAATTCATCAGCTGGCAAAGTAAATTTTAGGCAAAGCCATCCGGTATTTTCGACTAACAGTGACATTCTTCTTTACAAACGCAATTTTTGATAGTGAAACTAAAACTTGTGCAAATGCCTCACCTACTAAAGGGAGATAATGACTGGATTTTCCACACTTGGCGCCATTTATAGTCTAGAAACACACAGTCGATTCTACAGACATTCTCAAATTGACGATATACAGGAAACAGACCTATAACCTAAATTGACAATTCTTATAGGTTGATAATATCTTATTACAGTCATTAATAGAATATGATGAGTTATGCTGCTGTTCATAATAGTCCTCTTGGATAATATTGACGGCCCCCAAGGAAGACATACTATTAGTTAAATGTATGATGCCACTTTATGTAATAGTCCAGAGCAACATCCTGTGATTCCTCAACTTGTCTGCCTATTTAAAGAAACCAGACGGTGAAAGAGAAAATGACAGCAAGAAGTCCATTTTGAGTCCAGACAAAATATAACAAGCCCCACTCTATAGATTGTTGATGTTTGAAGTCTAATTTGCAATGTCAGTCTGTTGACCACAAGACAAAAACCAAAAAAACACTACCCTACAGATATGCTTAAAAAAAACATTGCCCAACCATTTTTAACACTGCCACAGAATTAAGATACTGAGATAATAAATAATGACTTTATTAAAACTAGAAATGTGTCCATAGGACACGGATGCCCCCACTTCCGATTTTTTGCCACAGAAAGTAAGAGCCATAATGAT
>ENA-OREC01002254-OREC01002254.1-marine-metagenome-genome-assembly--contig:-NODE-2254-length-10492-cov-13.424484_pt1 | contig 10492 bp, 3 predicted proteins | sample MGYA00248626_ERZ508543 | MGnify/ENA primary metagenome ERZ508543 (study PRJEB26211, sample SAMN05518279) | marine metagenome | isolation source: Puget Sound, Washington, USA | host: Bankia setacea...
TGGGGGGGGGGGGGGGGGGGGGGGAAAATAAAACAGGACAAATTCTTTATATTTTATTTAATTAACCACAATAATTTGTCCCTTTAAAGATTAAAATGATTCAAGTTGGTCTTTCCCACAATTTTTCACACACAGTTGGTCTATTCATTGTTGTTGTTTTTTACAAACTTATGACAGATACAAATACAAATTATTTCCTCTTCATTTTTGTCCACTTATTTCACAACACAGGTGGGGGGTTACCAGTAAATATTTTTAACAATTACCTGTCTGTAACTCATTGGACAAAATTGAAATGCGTATAATTATTCTTATTACTCCATTGAATAAATCTTTATACCTTTATTGAGAAAAATACCTTGTTCATAATTGCTCCATTATATGATCACCTTCTATTATTTATCTATTTCACCTCTAACTATTACTTACATTTAGTTGATTTACCTTGTCTGTATGCTCGAGACCAAATCCATTTTTAAACTAGTTACCATTTAACCTTTCCTTTTCATGATTTTGTTTGCAAAGAAAATTATGTATCATTATGCAATCAAGGCAAAAAAACTTCTACAGAGCTGTATGACAATAAAATTGCACATGAAAGAAACTGGATTCTATGCATGTAAAGTGTGTTTTTAATGTATAAAAACATATAAATCCTATGCTGTTATATGATACAATGTGCTACCCTTTGTTGGTACCGTATGCATTATCTTCACATCAATTACTGTATACAAAAATATATGATCATAATTCTGAAATTAAATACAATTGCAACCCCCCAAAAAACACATACAAAAATCAGCAACTTAAAAAACAACTTGTGAAATGACTGCTATAGATTATGAAAACAATATTAGGCCTTAGAAGTGAATTCATGTTCCCCAAACTTCTGTATCAGGGAATTTCATAATATCTTGATGCAAGAAAAGGTTTCGACCAAGACAGTTATACCTCATTATATTGTAACTGAATGTGCATATAGCAGTGTAGATCAGTTCCCTTCACAATATGACCTTGACCTTTGAGCTATGGGTACAATATGGTATGATTCTCTGTGATTAGTTATTTATATAATCTTGTATGTTCAACTTACAATCACATATTGAATTGAATGCACAACTTTAACACATTGAAATGAATGTGAGACTGTAACATGTATAATTTTAAGGCACATAAAGATCACCTTTCAGTGACGCTATATATAATAAACTCCCACACTTACCCCGGTGTCTCTGTCTTTGAGAAAGTGTACCGCCCCTGTTCTCCCTACCTGAGACAGACACCAGATAGCCAGCGTGGAATTGAGTCGTTCTAGAAGGCTGATCTGGCGCAGGTTTGAGCCCGACGTTGACCTACTAAGGCAAGGCTGATGATCTGGATATGTCATCTCCTCCTTAACCTGTGAAAAGACAAATAAATGCAACATTCAAGTTCCCCATAAAGACCACTCAATATGTAAGACCAGTCCGCTTCTTAGACCCCCAATCAGCCCGAAACATTTTGTTTTACTGTAATAGGGTCTATTAAGACTAATTCGCTATAAATACCACTTTTTGTCTGTCCAAAGGGTCGATTTGCTAGTTAAACTACACTGTAGTTGTTACACATAAAAAATTGTAACAAGCAGACAAAATACAGTCATCTCTCTTTATAGTCTATACCACAGGCTTGACTGTAAGATTGATGTTAGAACACTTGTTTTATTTTTTTTACTATCAAACTGGTATTAATGCTTCATGTTTTACTATCAAACTGGTATTAATGCTTCATGTTTTACTATCAAACTGGTATTAATGCTTCACGTTTTACTATGGAACAAAGCAATATATAAATAGAGTAAATAATTAAAGGTCTGTTTTGAGCTTAATCAAACCATAGACTGACGGGATTATCCTCACAGATTAATCCAACCAAGGTTAATCCGTCTCTCCAATCAATAAGTCAAGTGACAGGATTAAAGTGTACAGCTTATCCATGTATTATGTAAGATGTCCTTAGGGTCACAACATGTATGTTATTCCTGACTTAACGGTTGAATTAGTTTTGTGTACATACTAGTTATAAGTAACTTCAATGTCCATTTTGTTCATCTTTAAAACAAGAAGTCATATACATAAATGAAATGCATAATTAAATAAAATCTTTTCACTTTAAAACATACATTTTTGTTTCAAGAATACCAAAATCCATATTTATCCACACTTTATACAACTGTAGTTATAGTGTACAAAGTGGAAATTCTATAACGAAAATAAAGGATAAAGGAAAAAAAATCATAAAACCAAAGAATGTTAACATACCTGCTTATTGCATAACAAACATCTAATAAAATACATTAAGCCTTCTCCTTAATTAGTCCATTATTGTTATAGACTCATTTTGTAAACTTTTAAATACATGTATACCAAAAAACACAGCCTTTTTTCACACATATTTAAATTAAATCAAGAAAGGCAAAAAACGACACATTTGAATCCTTAAAGCCAACAATTTAACACTTTAATCCATATGATAACACATTTCGAATGTCTCACTCTCCATGCACACTTATTCCATGATACACACCTTTCAATATAAATAACACCATAATCGTCAATACACATACAATATAACCAGAGGCAAACATGACAAAATGATGATAGTCTAGTATCTCAGTCGAACCAGTGGGTTGATTGTGGTCGGGAAAAACTCGATACAAAACAACCTATATAGCAATCACGGTGTGATGTTCGAAACCACAAAAGACAATCACTTTCTACATCCCCTCATCCCTTTCCTGCACTGAGGAGGCAATTATAAAACAGTCAATACAACGACCCTCACCTGATAAGCATGAACACGACAAAGCCAACCTTACCATCATCATCACTAGATATTATTGAATTACCTGACACCATACAACTTAAGGTGACCAAGAGAATTAATATTAATAAGTGGTTATCAAAATAAATCACTTACCCCCAACCCCTCGTTATGCTTATCCCAATGAAAAATATGGTACGTTAATCATTCACTATTAGAAATTTCTTCCATAACAAAGATATTAACGCTATATAAGTTTACAGTCTCGTACCCTAAGCCTCTGATTAATACAGTATTGACCAAGCCTGGGAATTGAATGCAAAACCAATCTAAGTATGCCATGATATAACACCGTACTTAGAGGTGTTTAGTATTGAGTCATCACATGTCTACAAGGTGGGGCAGTGGTTTTCACAAATAGGTGCAGTCGGCAGCCATTTTGAAATATGAATAACACATTTTAATACTGGTTTAAATTTTAATTTCTTTGTAAACATTAATTACAGTGGCATGTGTAACAATTTGATGGTTTCTTTTCTTCCGTAGAAATTCAGATTTCTCACACCATTTCCTACAACTGTCTTGATATTGTATACTGTCTTTCATGTCCTGGTATTTGGCTATAATTTTATGATATTCAGTCTGCCTTTTGAAGACCGTTATTCTGATGATTTATGTGAAACGTATGACAATAAACTGCAATTTTAGAACTTTTTTAAAACAGTTTACACAGCAAAACAGCGCCCATTCGGTTTTGACAGCAATTTGAAAATTACAATAAATATCATTAACAAACTGTTTGCATTTTCTATACCTTCAATAACAAGTCTAAACTATTTCATACACCAGACTTCTAATGGGCTGTAATTTAACCAAATTATCGACTATTTTCAAATGTTCGTGTCTATTTCAATCACTTCTGCTTCGTTTAAAATGTAAAGTATTGTACCCTACCATAAAATAGAGCACAGAAGAATAGACCCACAAATGTACATATATCAGTAAAAAAGCTATAGAATTGGAGTTGAGTTCAAACATTCAGAAATTGGTACTTTGTGAAGAAGAGACCCTATTTTAATTTTCGTATGTTTTTTAACTTGAATTTTAAAAGGACTATTTTAATAATCTGAGAAAAAAATGTATGTCAAATACTGCCGAATTTTCTTTTCAAAGGAAAGGTTTTACCAAAATGTAGACCTTTGAATACCATCAGTTTTTGCAATAATTGAGAAACGACACGAAGAAACCAACAAATACATGCTTAGCTAAGGTCACATGACAGGACTTGTGCTTTCTGTTTAGTCTGTTTTTAACCTGTCTAGCCTTTCCTATCTTATCCAAAATGACAACTAACCGTACAGTCACCAACATGCCTTTTGTCTAGTAAGGGTCAGTGCAGATCATTTATGGGATATTGCTATGTATTAAGTGACCAATGGTGACTGCTTGACCAAAAACTATTCTTAGGTCATTAGCGGTCATTTTAGTATGGACTTTTTTAGTCCATTTCAGCTGACCATGGCAAAATTAATACGAGTCTGGCCTCCAGTTTCATACCTGCATGTTGTCATATATCTTCTACTTTTAAAATGTTTTCAATCAGTCCATACTTAACAAGAGTTCTTTTATAGTAGCTAGTTTAAATCTATTAGGACTGGAAACATTACTACACTAGCTATCACTAAGCTATACTATGAGGACATGCACAATTGGTGTAGGTGATATAGCGAAATTTCTATTTATAGGAAAACTTGCTTCTTTATTCAATAGCACTGATAGAACCATTTTTGATTTCATCTCACGAAATAAGATTTTCAAACAACTATCCATTGCAGTTTTAACTTAATTGAACTGCTGCATTTAACAAAATTGCACTATTTTTTAAGAAGAGTAAAGAATGTGATGTTGTTACCAAAATTGTGCAAGTTTCAAATGCATTATCATGGTTTGATTGGCTAAAAGAATTAACTGAGATTCTAGGACCAATATTTAATTTTCTCCCTACCGTTTGTTGAAGTAGTCCAAATACATCTAGTGAGGCATGTGTCGTGTTGGTTGGTCGACTACCACTGGCACCGCTGTCTGTCGAGTTAAGCGTGCCATTTTGGACGTCTTTGTTGCTCACATTGCTGTCGGTTGACGTCAACGTTCCATCGGTACTGCTGCCACCAAACCCAGACTGGTTCTCACACTGCATAGACTTCTTACTGGAAAGAGACAATGAATGAAAAATTAGAGACACAGTCTATGGTAATATTATAGTAAGGATGTACTTGCCTAGTACTAATCTGTGGAGTGTGAGTACTATAGTATACAGTTTTATCCACTTATATATAAGGTGATGAGCTATTTCACATGGTTACTATAAAGTCAAGGAAGAGTTCGCACATGTTGAAAATCTGACATTAGGAAGTTGTACATGGAAAGTCTGACGGAATCAGGAAGTGAAAAACAATCTCCAAGCGCTGTCACCATGTTACAGAGTTCCTCACAGCGGCATGTTGAATGTCATGGTAATATCGAGTGTCAACAAAACTTAAAGTGCATTAATTCTCTTTTAACGTGATTCAGCTTCCTTTGGCTTTAAACTTAGTGCATGTGCACTGAAAGTATCGATTGTTGATGAGCTTTAAGTAATCGGCCTGGCATGAAATCATGTAGATACCGGTATGCCTTGACAACATTTATCTAACGATGATCATTTTTGATTTTTGAGAGTTGTATACTTTGATAGTCTATGATTGAAGATTAGTAAGGTAGATTTTACATGCAATGCCACTGACTTCATGTGTAAACAACAAGGCCCAATTCCAAAATATCACCTATTCAACATACTTACACAAACTGTCACTATATTTTATATTAACTATAGAAAAACAGACACAACAAGTTCTATTGTGATTAATTATGTCTTACTTTGGCTCTAAGTAAACTAGAAATGGTACCTAAAACTGAAATTCTATTCATATATTCAACATTTAGCAAACTCCTTAGCTTTAATTTCTACAAGTGCCACTCAACAACAAAAGAGCGCTACTTAATCTTATTTCATTCATCCTGACACGTATCATGTAATAACCTGATCATCACATTACATAACAGACTACTTGAAGTTTCATTTTTCATGCTACACTTTCCCTCCATTTTTCTTCCTTTTCTTATAGGACAATGACCCTTACAAGTGTACTTTTCAAAAGAAACACAAACAGTAAATGTGGGTTGCTGTTGGTTTTTCTTACTGATTCATTGTTTTCTTTTAATTTTGAGCATCTAGACTGTATAATTATAAATATTTCACATATACACTTATATATATCTACATATACTTTGTTCAAAAGACAATTTCCCATCCTTGAAGTCCCCTGTTAAAATTTGAACGTGAATGTGTGGCTCCCAAGAATTACCACATCCTCTTTTATAACTGACACTGACAATTTAATAAAAAAATATATAAAAAAGTATCCAGTAAAACAAATATTTCAAAATGTTCAAGACGCAATTTAACTCATAACTTAAGATAACACCCTGATCAGCGACATTTTTTACTCTTAGTCCAATAGCTAATATTTGCATAACCCTGCACCTTTTCTACACACATGCACTCCTTTATCCGTGAAACATGTATTTCTTTTCCGCAAAACCACAAATATTTTTATGCAGCAGACGGATTTCCATTCCTGAGTTACACATACAACTCCCAAGATTCAAAACCACAATCTTTTCAACTTGATCCTATTTCCTACAAAACTGGCATCCAAAAAATCGTTTCCCGGACTTATTCACCATTAACATTTAACAGTTAATCTTTTCAATCATCATTCTACAATGTATTATTATTTAAGTTCTGAGTTTTTTATCACTTTGAAAACCAAGCAACATATTGCCTTTAAACGTCCATCCTAAAGTCACAACAAAACTAAAATGTCTAAATTCTTAAATTAAAAACAGCTATGCGTCTCGATCAACTTAAGTACCATAATATATCAATGTTACAATAATCCAACAGCCTAAAACATTAATCACTAATATGAATTAATTGCAGACGGTACTTCACCACAATGCTACTTGTAGTCTATCTGAGAACCTCTCATCCCTCTCAGAACTTAGTCTGACCAAACAGAGGCTTTAAATGCAAATCTTGTTGGCAGACGCACTCTATTCAATATCTAAGAGCAATTATCGGCCTTATTTTTCTGCTTATGTAAACTTGCATGATCTGGATGACAACTCCCATGGGTGTCCATCTTTACTCTTGTATATTCTTCCCTTAATCAAGCATCATTTCATATATGTTTACCCATAATTCCTTGCTGGTAGATCTTTTCTATATATTAAAGTTTTACCCATGATTCCTTTACTTTTCCTTAATTTCTTACCTACCTATAATTCCTCGTTCATGGATCTTTTCTATATATGTAATGTTTACCCATAATTTCTAACTTTCCCATAATTCCTCATTCATGGATCTTGACCATCTACTCAAATCTCTAGTGACCATAATTGACCGCATGTCCTCCATACTAATTCTATATTTAAGAGATTTATTTAATTATCCACATTTCAGCTTGACCAATCAATAAATTGACCCAAGATTTCTACCATTCTGCTGACTATGGCAATTACCCTTGTTTGTTTGATTCAACATGATGGTAAGGGTTTATGTGCAAACTTCTCCCGCTCCTTATATTTGCAAATTTCCTAGATTTTGCTTTTATGTACAAATTGCTCGGTCTTATCTTGTTTCCGTAAAAATGTCTAGAAGGAGACACGGGAATGTATATCAATGGATAAGTGCGCAAGAGTTCTAAATGCTATTGAATGAAGAAACTGATAGAACCTTTTGTCATTCACCTCTCGACAATTAGTAAACCCATTCTACGTTATGGCCCACCTCTACTTAGTCAAACAATGGCGGTAAGTGACCTACTTAAAATCAATGGATGAAGCCGACAAGTGAAACTCCTCCTGTCAGGACTTTATTATAGGTATATATATACAGTATATTCAAATTTGGGTTTCTTGCTTTTATAGATTTAAAACAAATCAAACATAAACATAGTTCAATCATTTTAATACAAGGGCCGACTTAAATTTTTTGAGACAAACTAATTCTAATGCCCTTTTTATTTGTGTGCATAGAAAAAAAGCTAAGATCCATTGCACTGACTTCCTTCTCAAATAAACTCATTTGCCTAATTCCAATTTCAAAGCATCTTGACTCCACTTTACTCCCAAAGCTAACAAACATTTGCCAAAATTTGACTCTGTAAAACCTTTTACATTCAAGCCATTTTTCAAAATATGACAATAAAATTCTGCAGACAGACAATATTCTTAGATGCCGAGCCATCCAATCCCTCCCCTGAAAACATCCACCCCTGAAAATATTTCCATCTCGCATTAAATTGGGCTATTATGTAAATATTTTCGTGAGCAAGCATCTTACAAGTCACAAACACAAATCATTTTAAAGGCTCCTACAGAGACTGCCATAGCTATAACATCCATTTATTGTAGAAAGTTTTCCAGAGAATAGCTCACGGTCCTTCCAACTCTATAGATCTACCCAATTCTCATAGGTAACCTTGTTAGCCTGTGTTTGTATTATATAAGAACTTGAGAAGTCATCCTGAATATGGCAGTCGTTCATGCATAATAGATGAGACACTAAACCGTATTGTGGGCAAGAGTACGCAGTTATGTAAGCCGATCAGTAGGGAAAACTGAACCTTATAGTACAATATAGAGGACAAGTAGGCGCACTCCATAACGACTTACACCCTGTCCACATGGTTGCCATAGTTCATCTCTATCATGGTACTTTAAGACTGGTTCTCTACAATTGCAAGACCAATTTTTGTTGATACTGGTTATAATCTGATCTTAATTATAGCAGAACTCCAATGTACAAATCACAACAAATTACTAAATAAAATTCTTAAACTGTTCTTTTGTCAGTTGTGTTTAAATAGGTTGAAGTAACATCTTCTTGATTACACATGTACTTTCACTATCAGTTCATCTAACAGAACATCTCAGACTATCTCAAACTGGTGATGAAACATTATCAGTCTAACACCTTTATCAGTTTCATTTTTTATTGCTACGTTACAAGATATTTACGAGAGTGGAGATTTCTTGGTTTGATACCCTGGTCCAATTTTCTTTCACCTTTTGTATACTATAGTTAATTGTTAGTGTACTCAATTCAGTCTTTTTCAAAATCATCCCTCCCTTTTAAAACTATGCCATCTATTCTGGTCTGTTATCATAATACTGTTTCTTGTAATTCAAGACTCTTTCACAAATATCTAACTTCAAGACTGCCGGATCTTTAAAAGCACATAAATCAATCTACACTGTTTAACGGGCATTAGGTAAAATAAATAAATTAGGTGGAACAAGGCCATATAACTGTCAGAGATGAGAAAGAAGGGACGTTGTGTAGATCTTAATCTGTCTGCTCAAACCAATAACGTTTGCCTCATAGCAGACTAATTATCTCATATAGAACAGAGTTTAGGGATTTTAATGTTGATTTTAAAGATTATGAATTCTTTAAAATGATGATAACTAGGCGTTTTTTTGAAGCAAATCTGTTTTTTCCCCAAAGAAGTTCATGAACATTAAGAGAGTTGTCTAATTATGATCTCAGTTATCTTGAACACCACTGCTGAATGCAAACAACTAAAAAATCATTAGATTTCGACATAAATATTCAATTTAAAATCAAGATTTAGATATTCAATTTAAAGGCTATCAAACCAAAGGAGAGTAGAAACAGTTTTAGTCTGTATGTTTAAAACAACACAACATATTTTTTTATTTTACCGACTTTTAAAAACCTTTTCCTTCAAATCATTAACTAAATGTTTGCATCACCAATGTCTGTTTTTCCGCATTTACCGTTATTTTTTTACTAGCCAAAGTGCAAAATTTCCTAACACAAAGAAACCCCAAACCTTTATAACACCTGTATTCCTGTCCTGTATTATTTTCAACAATCAACTGCTCTTTACCATTTTTAAACCATGACAACCCACCTCTCACACAAACCAAAAGCAGACCAGATTAACACACAATAGATGGTCACTTAGGATGAAATTAAATTATAACACCAAATTTCAGCCATTGTATAGATCTACTCACAGCAAATTAAATGTTTAGACAAAGTTTGATGGAAATACTCCATGGTATCTAAAGGACACTTGGTCGGTTATTCAACTTGGGAGCACATACAAGACGACTTTAGTCGTTCAAACTTTTTTTACTACTGTAAGCTATCTCCTGCTTTGACCCTGTAGTGCATGGCATTATGGACAGAGTAAAATCAACTGTGTGTGTGTGTGTGTGTGTGTGTGGTGTGTGTGTGTGGTGTGTGTGTGGTGGGGGGGGAGTATAAATTAGTAATTTTCTTTAAGTTCTAATCTGTTATTGTACTTCATTTATAGTTCTTAACAACAGGTATAAATTAGTAATTTTCTTTAAGTTCTAAGCTGTTATTGTACTTTATTTATAGTTCTTAAATCTAAGCTGTTATTGTACTTTATTTATAGTTCTTAAATCTAAGCTGTTATTGTACTTTATATATAGTTCTTAAATCCAAGATGTTATTGTACTTTATTTATAGTTCTTAAATCTAAGCTGTTATTGTACTTTATTTATAGTTCTTAAATCTAAGCTGTTATTG
>ENA-OREC01002255-OREC01002255.1-marine-metagenome-genome-assembly--contig:-NODE-2255-length-10492-cov-11.535478_pt1 | contig 10492 bp, 5 predicted proteins | sample MGYA00248626_ERZ508543 | MGnify/ENA primary metagenome ERZ508543 (study PRJEB26211, sample SAMN05518279) | marine metagenome | isolation source: Puget Sound, Washington, USA | host: Bankia setacea...
CCTACACGACGCTCTTCCGATCTCACACATCTTTATTTTTAGCTTTACTAATATTCCTGCAGCTTGACGTGCATATGTCATATGTCTAGGTTCCCAACAAGGGTTTGACATTATTGGAAGATAGATAGATAGGTGATAATTTTTGATATATCAAATGCAAGGTTCTTCACTTTTACGTTAAAAACACAGGTCAGTTGAATTGTGAAATCAAAATAATGCAACATCTGTATAGATCAAGCACTACCAAACTCATGTAAACTATTTTTAAAACAAACTGTGTCATAAATGATCACTTTGACCTTCTAAATCAGTAAACGGCAGCATTAAATTAGATTGTTTACACTATGCAGCGTGACTGTAAACATTTTGTGAACTAGGTTAAACAGGATAAATATTAGAATCTATTTTAAGCAAACAAGTTTAATCACACAACATGTGAATGCATGTCAGTTCTACTTACCAAATAAATTGTTTTAATGTATTATTAGTCACTACATACTATAATTTTATCCTAAAAATGATTTCTTTAAAGCACATTAAAAACGGCTGCGTAGTTTTACAAAAATAATCAAACTCCAATTTTCGTTTAAAAATCTGTCCAGTCTCATTAACATCTCATTTACATATGCGTGCGCAGCCATATGCATATACGAATGGCTGAAATGTTACATGCCTTTGGTTTAAGAGGATGCTGAAGATGTTTTAAGGTATGTCAACGTTGATTGTTGGGCATGTTGATGTATTTTGTCTGTTCTTTCCAAATAACTAAAGCATGTTGCCGAAAAGTATTGATTTAACCGATTTTTGGGCCATATATTAATGTTCGGACATAGGTTTGATGTTGGAACCATGCTACGTGTTTTTGAGCTAATTGTGAAGAACCCCGCATTTGCCCAACAGAAAAATAGCTCAAATGCGAGGGTTTTCTTTGAAGAACTCTGGAGATTCGAAGTACAGTGGAAATGTCTCCGTGATAATCATATATTTATATATTAGTAGTACCTGTTATAATAAAGTAGGCCTTGTAGACCATGTGCCCAACCAGAATATTAACACAGATGCATTTTCTAAAAGAACTACATTTACCCATACATTAACAGGGCTCAATATTATCAATAGGTGTAAATTAATTATCCCTGTATTGTCAATTGGTGAAACTTCACTGGAAGCTGTATTCCAATAGCAAGAAAACAACAACCGAATTCTTGTCAATAATACTCACTCAGGCTCTGCCTTTTTAGTAATATATTCATTTTTACAATTAAGGCTGTATTTGAAAAACGATTAGTTTAAACATATTTTATTTCCAATATAAACATAATTTTACCATATGACAAACAATTAATTTACAAACATTATAAAATCTTGGTACTAAAGGGTTAGGCCAATAACTTAATTACACCCCTCCCGGAACGACAATTAATCCTTCAAAACATGTTTTACAGATATGTTGTGTGCCAGCTTGAATTTGGAGGCAACAAGATACTCGTGGATTTGAAAGATTCAGCAATCTACAGAGCTATCATAAACCAATTGGAAATACTTCATGGCACATATGGGTTAGGGTGTGCAAGAACAAGTCCATCGCTAACAGGTGACAATCAACACTTTAAATATTTAAATATCTTTTCCAGTCAAGGTTTGAATTATTTTATGTTAACACAAGGTAACACATTAAAAAAGAGCTCTTTCAATTAATATAGCTGGAGCCTAGAAGTTACATGTGTAGTTAACAATAGATTATTGACTGACTTAATTATGGAGTTGTGTACTTTTTGTTGACTTGCAATCTAGGATTTAAAAAGAAATCATGTCTGTAAATTGATTTCAGTTGTAATTACTGAAATATGGCTTTTTATTTTTATTTTCCAGTTAAATATCTGAATAAAGATACAAACCTGGTCTTGTTACGATGTAGCAGAGATATGCACAATATTGTACTGTCAGCTCTGCCGTTTGTGAAGACTCTTGGAAATGCAGAAATGTTCATCAATACAATACATGTTGCAGGTAAAGTTATTGGCATGTTGTACTGGTCTACTATTGATACTAATAGACCTGATATAGATCACCTATAACCACTGTGACTCTATTATAACGCGGTCTCCGCGTGGCTCCCAAATATTTTTCCAGTATAATGTATGAAAATGTCAGCAGACGATCACAATGCAATCTGTGAAATCCGTACTCCCTGTGTATTTCCTAGCCTAGTTTGATACCAGTTAATCTTCCCCGGGGCGGTGTCAACAGTCACTCGATATACAATGCTAAAGTAATCGGGGATAATGTGTAATTAAAAGACGATTGAGCAACTTTTGTTTACAACTCGTGTATATCTACACCCATATCTACTTCCCTTACAGTACAGTAACTTCTGCTTGTCAAGGGAGTGTGCTAGCTTGTACTTACACCGTTACTATATTTAGAACGATAACATATATATATATATGAAATAGATACAGTAAATCAATTGCAAATGTTATTTTACCGACATACACCTATTGAAACCACGATTTAAAAATATTTTGTGTGTTATAACTACGTATAAAACTAGATAGACTAACTGATATTCCATACCAAATGACGGTGGGTGGGGCATTTGTTTACTATGTGAAAACCTGGTAGAGTCGTGTTAAAGATTTTGAACAACGGTCGCATGTATATAACGCAGTCTGCTATAACGCGGATTTTTTCCTGTGGACCCCAGCCACCGTGTTATAATGGAGTCACACATATATATATAACACCTATGAAACTTATCTTGTTAAGATTAAAGCTTCTGTTTTTAATAAAGCACTTACTAAGAACCTAAACTTATGCACACATTTAAGGCTTGAATGAACTTTTAATCCCTAAATATAATCAAACAAAACTTTATATTGGAGCCATTTTGTTCTTTTTGTATTGAATTCTATTTTGATATGATCAGCTGTTATTTAGATTCAACTTGATTGCATAACCTTCGGTTTTGCATAAGTGTCTGGGTAAAATGGTACCTAAGTCTTAAAATAACTCTTAGAAGAGTCACTTATGTAAAGAAATGTCTGCAAGCTTTGTTGGTCTACTGAGATCTGCATTCAGGACCATCATTTCAATTGTATAAAGACAAATCCACTAACCATTTTTATTCCAAAATATCTATTCTTCCTGTAAATGGGTCTCGTTTTAGTTGCCGGATTTGGGGAATTTTGAATTGTTTAATGTACGAATGTACTTGACTTGTTTTCACCATACCCTATGATGAGCAGGAAGAGGAGAGATTTTAAGAATGTTCATCCCCTATCTACTTTCTATCAGCTGATTTAATTTGTTTCAGGTACAATACGATCTTGTGTGAAGTTTGTTGTAAGATATCACAAGAGAAAGATGGTTCAATTGATGTCCGAATGCAAGTCTGAAGGTAAGATTGCATTTTTTTTTTGCTTTTACATGTCATTTTTCATTTAATATACAATCGACACTCGTTATCTCGACATCCCCGGGACCTTGCAAAAATGTCGAGATATCCGAATGTCGACATAAACGTCGACAACGGACTGCTTACGAATTCATTCTGTGTTTAATGTATAAATTGTCCATATTTAACGTATGTCTATGGAAGATGTATGTAGTTGTCTGAACATCAGTGTGTGTGTAAACGTGATAAATTCATAAGAGATCGTGTTTGATAATTATGAAGTATATAACCATTTATTCAAATCGAGAGATGTTGTTAAAAAGAAATCGCCTATATTTACGCCATCATGTTTATTGTGTAATGGAGAAGTTATTACTAAGGGAAGTAACTGCGTCATTTATGTAATTGTATAGTCTACCATAAAAATAGCAGCCTGTGCGAGTAGACGCATTCTAAAAGAGAGCATTGTCAGAGAAAAAAGCATGGTTAAACATATTAATCACGTTTTCCACGTTTCGATGCATTGTTTGTACATGTACCGCCAGCCCGTGCAGGTATATATGTAAAGAAAATACCATATATTTGAAACAAATACCCTCACAATATTTTTCATGGTGTTACTCTAATATTTGCTATATGAAGCTCTGATCATTAATGTTCATTATTCAGAGGAAAGGATGAAAGTGAAAGAACTAATGGTGGAAAGTTGTAAAGAAAGCAGCAGACGTCTTGGATTCATGGACAGACTAGCAGCAGCAACCTGAAGTATGGACAGAGAGACAAGAGCAGACTACATTACTTGGCTAATTGTAGGCCCAGTCAAATACAGGCACAGTAGAGCAGAGCTGTTTGCACCAAGAACAGATACAAGCTTGTGTTGAACCACCATGTGACAGTTCTGGCAGATACTATGATGTATGTTGTGAACACAAAACCTTTCATCTTAAACATTCAAAATATCAGTTCAATATATTTGATATTTGTGTTTAATTGTGCATACTTACAGACTCAATGTACACCTTGCTATGCCCAGATAAATGTAGACTGTGGCAGTCAATGCATACAAATGTAATGGATTTTCATAAAATCAAACTGAAGTAAAAATGTCACATGTAGGTTGTTATAGTAAGAACCATACTGAGAGACAAGAACATAAGACTTTACTATACACTCTGTTTAATATGTGTAGAATATTGTAGTTTGCCCAACTTAATAAGTTTCTTATGAACATTCAAAGAGGCTGTACACTTAAGAAATATTAGAAGTGTGCATGTATAAACTACCCTTAAGTACTTTTATTACTGGTTAGATCATGTTGACTTTTTAAGACATGTAGCTAAGACACTTTATATGATAATTCATTTATTTCATTTAATGAAAAACAAAAAGTTATACACCTAATCCAAAAATGTAACTGGTTCAAAGCACCAATGTCACAAAATGATCGCCCAATCTGCAATGGATATGGACAACATGAACTTACAAAAGGAATCATGTCATGCAATTGTTTCGGATAATTTCGATTAGAACTGAATAAAAATGGATTGAATTTTTTATAATGCAAATAATTTAGACCAAAAAATAAGATTTATACTCAAATCTGCTTGACGAATGCCAGCGTTGATCAACGCCACTGCGGTAATTCCACTTTGTTCTTTTGACAACCTTGCCATATTATGTTTTCCTAAAGTGTAGATTCATACCATGTAGAAATTTGACAGCACAGTTTATTTTTGCCCCAATACATGATTTTCTCGACCTATATGGACACTTCGTCCTTGTATGCCTAATTGAACCATATAAACACAAGTGATGAATTTAACCACAAGATAATACTTGAAAATTGGCAAATAGCTAATACACACATTTTAGTGAAAACAATTGTAGGAATAAAAAGGTTTTCTTTAGTGTATATAAGAAAGTCTATAGCAGTACATAACTCAGTATGTTTAGATGTGTAACTCCTTATATAGCAACACTAAAGGATATCAAATAAAAAAATAATAGATTTCATGTGTGGATTGATTTCTTTCCAGGAATATATAATTCAAATATTATAAACTATGTTTGGTTATGCTGTTTTTTACGAGGTGTGATTATGCAGGCATGCGGCTGCATGTTTGTTAATGGTTGTGCATGTGTACTTGTGTCTATGATGTTACTGTATGTGAGATAAAGCAGTACATAGAGTTTGGTGCTCACTTTATCTTTGTATAAGTCCTTCTGAATAAACTTGATAAATATTTTAAAATCATTTCTGACTTAAATACATAATTCGTTTACCCAGCTTACGTTTGTTTTGCATTTGTGTACATGTATTTCTTCCGGAAAATGTCTTTCTTACCCACCTTCCATATGTGTTGTGCTTTTGCCTGATGTGTAATGTGTAATTTTGACAAAAGGGATATAACTATAAAACCATTTTTCAGATATAAACTTTCCCATCTCTAGATTTATTATCTATTTGGGCCTTTGTAATGTATACAGGAGCAATTTTCAATGAAATATTAAGTCAAGTATACAAGAAGGTGCTATTATCGCGGAGATTGGTTACTAAGGTGGCAAAGTATGCATTTGAAAGATCTACAATAAATATACAGCTTAAAACATCGCGAGGAACGGGAAATGTGTGATGACAATATGACTTGTTGCTGATTCGGTTAATCTTCATGAAGGAGATGAGATTGACTGATCGCCTTTAAACCGGTGGTTAATACAGTAAGCAAACATAACGAAGACAATCCTTAGAGGTCTTGAATATCATTATGCGCCACTGAAAACCTTTTATTTTATCATTAAACAGTTCAGTAACTTAAGGAAGATAACGGATCAGTGTCCGTCAATAATGTACGATTGATTGCATGAAAGAAGACAAAAGAAACAGTAATTCCACTGTGATTAAAAATGTCGAAATTACAAGAAATTCTTTATTGCCATAGATAGAACGCCTTAAAGCATATATTTACATATTTCTTAAGCTTAGTATATCGACTGAGCGTTAACCCTGCACCTTTTGATACATTAAACATAGTCTGAGAAAATGGAAGGGTTGGATTATCATGCTATTAAAATATGAAAAGCATTGTACGTCACGATGACATCTGTAACATAGCTCATGCTCAATTTCTCCACGCTATACTTAAGCGTCATAGCGTTAAGTGCGTTTGTGTTGGATGGCTTAACTCGTATGTACTTTAAACAAAATCATGGAGTGCCAAGCAAACTTAGTTAATCACATGTCTCAAGCACTAACAGAGAGATTAGTGAACTCGAATAATTTATTTTAGTATTTTGAACATGACTTAAGTTGCCAGAACCTTACAAAGAATGCATGTAAGTTACCCAATCTGCATTAATACGGAGAGAAAGAGATTTGGAAAATGCCTTGACGATCTGACAAATGTTATTAGCGTAGACTAGTTATGGACAAGATGTTTATATACGGTTAAACGTTAATCCGTTCATATGGGATTTTAAGATTAATATTGCACGTAAATCTCTACTAGCAAGTTCAACCTACAAAACAAAAGCTGGATTAACGTGGTATTAAACCAAGACCATTGGACATTTTACGCGATGACATAAGCTTATGCGTTATGGACAAAGAAGAATGTAAACGAATTGATGAAAGTGTTGTAAGAACTAGAGCCATAAATAAGGTGGAAACCAATATCTTAAACAAGAAAATTAAATTAATAGATAGACAGTGCCGCGCGGAGATTACTCGTATACAAACAGCAATTACCGAAGAAAAGAAGTTTCATCGTAATCTCAAGCGGCAAGCCAAACAGTTTCAGCACGACAATAATGTTGACCAGTTCATAATGCGTCGAATGGATAATATAAAAAATAATGGACTGTATTCTCGGAATTCGCGCTCACGGACTAGAGCTGAAAGCGAAGATTTGAGAAACGGCGACAGTGATACAGAAATGTTTATATCCGGTCAGAGATTCCCGGCAGACGAGGTTTCCACGCCAAAGATGTACTTTTGGTCGCAGGACGCCTCAACTAAAATGCCGGTGATGTCCAGTTTCTATGGCTACAGATTAAGTGTACCACGCGCGATGACAGAGGTGAAGCTTCTGGGTCAGCAAGTGTACTCCGATAACAGACGAGAGACACAGTCTGCGGACCCAAACCTTTTAAGGAGCACGTCTTACGATACCGTCCGTAAGCTCCGGACAAATGACCCACAGCACCATCCCAGGTTTCATTTAGATTTAGGAGAAGAGTTGTGCTCACCGTCGCCGAAAAACGCACCACCTCCTACGCGGGAAAAATCTTTCGCATCGGAATTAGCGATGCCAGAGCGAGCCGTGTCTGCGTTCGAGTTAAAGGATATGAAAACAAAGTTGCCGCGCTTGGAGACGCCATTACAGACGGCACGAGCGACGCCAGATAATAATATCGCATTAAATATGAGACCTGGGGAAGATAATATGGAGAACCTAATGTCTCTAAGAACGGCTGGATTGGCAACACGAGGTAGTCTGCGATCGCCGTCTAAGAAAGTACGAGTGCTGCACATGAAAACCAGAGGTGAGGCGACGCGGGAATACCAGGAATTGATAAGTCACAAACCACACGCGCAGACGACAAAAGTGGCCACAGACCTGGAGCGCTCTTACTCGCACGTGCCCTCAGTGATGGAAGAAATGAACAGACTTAATACCTCTAACGACTTTGAAAATAGAAATAATGGTAACCAGTACACAAAGTCGACGTTCTGTTTAAATATGCAGAATACGATTTCGAAGAAAGTGTTCACCAAAAGTGCCCTCCCGGTTGCTTTTCGTAAGAACCATAATACGTTTTTGAAACATTATAGGACTCCTATCTTAGAGATAAAAGCGACAAAGATGTTGCCCGTGACGATGTCAGTGAACACGTGAAGTAATGATGCAAAACAGAGTATGTCTCTTGTAACGTGTGCATTTATATTGTGTGCTACATTTTGCCTACATTTCTCGCCTGTTACCATCTACACTAAACATTCCCCAGAGTCATATGATTGTGCTTCTGTGAAACCTCCCCTTTCAGACTACCTTATTCTTATTATATTAGAAACATGGATTAATCTTACTGTGCCGAAATGGTCTTAATAGTGACTCGAACACCGCTACAATGTGGGAAAGATGAGCGTATGGCTGAAATGGTCTGTATAGTGACTCGAACACCGCTACAATGTGGGAAAGATGAGCGTATGGCTGAAATGGTCTGTATAGTGACTCGAACACCGCTACAATGTGGGAAAGATGAGCGTATGGCTGAACTGGTCTTAACTGCACCTTCCACCTCTACGTGCTTTTCAGAGTATATGTCAACAGCAGATTTTATAGCAGGGTGGTGTTAATAACTACATTAGACAAATTGCCTTAAACTATGTCATCTGAAATATGTACACTGTATTATTTATGGTCATGAATCATTTTGAAATGCAGTCAATTCTGTCGACAAATAACAATCTGGAAAAAAAATACTTTTGAAGGCAGATTGAAAAAAATTGAAACATTATCCCATATGTCTTCCTACATGTGATTTTAGTGCTACTCTTCTGACTTTATAATTACAAATTCGTGTTGGATGTTTGTTGCAATTGTAATATTTTTGTCCTCATTTTTCAGCATTTCTACATGTTTGTAAGCTGAACTTCGCCATTTTAATAGCTATAAAAAATTCTTATTCACAGAAGATTGTCTTTCTTAATCTTTACTTGTGAGGGACTTTGAAACAAGAGCAAAAATGAACAATTGGCCGACGGTAGCTTTGTATTCAATTAAAACCAAACAACACAATATAAACAAAATTAAATGGCTTAATACCGATTAACAATATAAGCAGCCAAGAGTAATGGCAAATGTTCATTGTTATTTATTTGTATTTGGTTACATGTGACAGTACTTATACATGTACCGAGTATAAGAAAAATAATAACGTAATTAATAATATCTATATTTATAAAAGGTTACATCTACAAGGTTTATCAACATGTTCATATTACATCCCATTCTGTTAATGTAACTTTGGAGGTACATTTTCAAAGTGCTACATTATTAACTGTCCTGTCAGTAGATGTTGACTTTCATATTCAACATAAAAGATGCGATGTGATGTGTTCGAATTTAAAGTTTATTACTTTAGTGTGACGATTTAACCGGGTGTTTGCGTCCTTCCAGTAGTATTCCGTACGAGGAACGCCTTGCCAAACGTTGACATTGAAAATTACCGCCCCGCTGAGCTATCATAAGCATACGGACGTGACAGAACGCCAAACCACCAGCACATCGTTGTTAAGCTATGAGTTGGATTCGAACCACGAGGCTCGGAATGACTTCTAAACTGATGTTGTTTGATGTACGCAAAGAAAATTGAAATGTCTTTGGCTATTTCGGGTCTGGAGGGAGTGTACATATGTCGTTGGGACCCATGTCGGAGTAAACCCGTAGAACATCAACATTAATGATGAATAAATTAATCTTTATACATGTAGCTTAAAAATTGTAACATTAAAAAAACACTTATGAAATATGTGATCATAAATATAAATTGCAATATAAAAACGAAGCCATACACGTGTCAGTATGACCATGACATGCGCACATATGGCGGACCGAAGGCACCGCATGTCCACGTGACGGCGCTCATGATATAATGTCGTTAATCCAATGAGGCATACCAGTGTCAATTTATGCCTACAGTGTGACTATGAATGTCACATATTTGGCAGACCGTAACCTTTATCACATTATTATTATAGTACTTTCCTTCTTTCATTTACTCATCGTTCTCATTTTTTAGTGATCGCTTATCTATTAAATAGCGGAAAAACTCTCCGGTAACCCTTTTCTAATTGATTATTTGATTGTAAATTTAGTAAAGTAGGAATAAAATGGAGTCACCGACTCTTAAAGAAAGTTATAGCGTTCCAAAGCGTCGTCGTTGACGTCGAAAACACAACTAAATGTCGACAGTGGGCCCTCTCTGAGTTATGACCTAACACAACTAGATGTCGACAGTGACCCATCGCTGAGTTATGACCTAACACAACTAGATATCGACAGTGACCCATCGCTGAGTGATGACCTAACACAA
>ENA-OREC01002256-OREC01002256.1-marine-metagenome-genome-assembly--contig:-NODE-2256-length-10491-cov-13.620319_pt1 | contig 10491 bp, 9 predicted proteins | sample MGYA00248626_ERZ508543 | MGnify/ENA primary metagenome ERZ508543 (study PRJEB26211, sample SAMN05518279) | marine metagenome | isolation source: Puget Sound, Washington, USA | host: Bankia setacea...
AAAGTAGAACGTCAATGTGTCATTAGATGCTGTCACGACGGACACATATTGAACCAAGTGCGTGTGTTTGTATTTTGACGTTATTAAAACGTATTGTACCGTCTATTATTCTAAATATAATGATATTTTATTTATATTGATAGTTTGGGGTAGTTTATTGAGCTGAACTTTTTGTTGTTGTTGTCATAAAAAGCTTGTTCCGTAGGGTAGGATATAACATTGGCGCAAACGCAATAGGGGGTATAAAAATAATGTTATGTTTGTTGTCATTTTAATATGAACTTTTATGAAACTCGTTCTAGAAATGTTATAAAGCTTGCCAAATAATAATATGTCCTTAACTCATTTTATAAAACTCATGTCAAATCTGCTATATAATCTACTGCACCATTTACTCTACAAAGTTTTCTCCATATATTTTTACCTATATTGCAGTAATAAAGGCTTGCTAATTATATAAATTTAAGTATAAACTGAAGAAGCAAATGAATCCACAGGTTTGAGTTCAACCATAGATCTAAGATTACTGCAAACATCCCTAAATTAAAACTGTAAAAAAACAAACTTTATTAAAACTACAAACAAACCTAAATTAAAACATCTCTCAAATACAGCTCACACCGTGAATGATTGTAAGCTAACAGCTTAATAGATTTATTACAACTATAGAAAGCAAACAATTAGCACCTGCCACCAGAATAAAACAAAGGCTTGGACAAAAGTAATAACTTGAAATAAGACTTAATCATTAAAGGTTAACCATCGCAAATTTCATTAATTTTTCTTCGTTCAATTTGTTTCTTTATTTCAATATACTCAGATATGTAACTAAAGGCAAATACGAGGCAGGCATGCAAACATAGCTTTTAATAAATAAAATGCCATTATATGAAATATATGAGCAAATAAACAAAAACAAATAATAAAACATGATAACAAGTAAGACGGATAAATGTGATTCCTCAAATAGAGCAATAAATGGGCTGCTTTAGACTTCCGTTTTCAATTAGTTGACATGGAAATGGCCTTGAAAAGCGGGGTTTGTTGATTTGAGTCATATCTGATTTATATTGCATTAATCTTTCATTTTGATATATATATACAATGGTTTTAAAGGTAATATCATGCTCATATACATATATATGTTTGTGGATGAACAATTAAAGTAAAGAGTCATTTACTAAGTATACTTATAAAATAAAATATGAATTTCCGGTGTATATTGGCTCATTCAAAACAACGGTTTGGAGTTCTGATGCATAATTTCAGTAATTTTGTTCTTTGTCTATATAGAGAAAAAAAGTGGATCATGTTAGAATTTAAAATAAATGTCACCAGAAGATTAAAGTAGCCAGAAGATTGAAATGAGATCATACAAATATTAAAAAAGCTTGTTTGGGTGAAATGTTATGTACCACATCCTAAAGAGTGACTTGATTGAAAAGCCGATTTACCTGTTTACCATTAATGGTTGAGACAACATTATTGGGCGATGATTGATACCACTTTAAATAATGATTTACTGCTTTATGTGCTGGCTGCAATGATTAACTCTCTAAAATGAAAATCAATTGCAATCAATGAAATGAACAACTTAAGCACCAATATTTCTTTTTGTGAATAGGGAACGCTCATTGATTAGTTAGCGATAGAATAGATTAGAATGTTAGAGGAATTATATGATCCTAAATTCACTCGTAAATATCACTTGTGGCCATGTACTGTACATTAACTACCCTGTTAATACAATCTTGGGCTATTGTTGATTTGTAGAAAGTTTAATGCATAGTACTCTCACTCTTACAATGAGATTAAAAAAGTCTCTTGAGCAATTATGAAAACTAGAATGTTGACCAATATTTACTTTTGTGCTGTAATTTCCTTCAAGCCAGAAAAGTATGATTGGAATGTAGATCTCTTGTAGACAGTTAGGAGACATTATATACACAAGTGTTATGATACATGTAAATAAATTGGCTTGGAAGAATAAGCTGTCATTGTCCTTCGATTTAGTTTGTTCAACTTTGTGTTGTTTTCTCTCCTAGGCGTCACAAGCGTCGTAAGGAGCAGTTGACCAAGCCGAGACGTTTACATTCATACCCAGACGTATCAGACTACAGGGACACCTTCAAGGGCTCAAACCATGTAAGACCACGCTCCAGCAAGCGACCCCCTCCATCAGCACGTGACCCCAACCCTCCACCCATGACGTTCGGTACTAACCAGAGAGACGACTTCAAAGCACCAACAGAAACAGGACGTCCACCAGATTATGCACCAGTAAGATCATATGACCAGTATATAATGATTTATGACATAAATACAATGTACCTGGTAACCTAGTTATTAATGTTCTATAACCATTGGGAATATATTTGTATAACACTAATCTAATATAACCAGAGCTGAGATATGCAAGAACCTTGTTGAAAATGTGTCCACAGTCATGTGATGTAAAGAATAATAACGTATTTAGTTGATTTTCTTACAAAATTAATGGTGGGAGTTTAAACTGTAAACATGAAGTATGCACACAAAAATAGACAGGTTAGATCAGCAGAATATATACTTGCATCTTTACTATTACAGAAAGACTTTTATGAACCACCCCAAGTACCTTTGGAGAAGAATACATATTACAAGCAGGAGTTCACAGCTAAGGCAAATCTACCAGAGATCCATCGCTGTGGACCTCCACGTGAGAACTTCCGCCGTACAAGTGCCCGTTTTGATGGTAGGACCACCTACAAGGACCAACACAAGCATTGGAAGGGCCAGAAGTCTGTACCCTTTGGTGAACTTCCAAGCTTTGTAGGTAAGGAACACTTAACCAAGTCAACATTTGATTACAGTGAAACTGCTCCAATTGGGGGAATAAATTTACTTTAATTCTGCAGTTTATAGATGTTTTCATTTTTTTAAACAGTTTTATAAAATTGAGTTTATTGTTTTTTTAGTTTAGACTACATGTACTAGGACTTATAGTTTTGTGGTTGAGCAAAATATTTCCAGTGTCTTTCTGAATCTACTGTTAGATATTGGTGCTCTGAGTTTCTTCTCCACTATAAATGATTTTACATGTTCCCAATTGTTTTAAGTTATATTTATATTTTGACAATATTCTGTGAGGGTGATATTGCATTAAGATCAATAGACATGAATATGGCTCTACTCAAATCTTCAGCTTTTTGAAAAACATTTATTAACAAAAATGTATTGAATATTTTTCAGGTTCAATATTGTTCCCGTCCAAAGAAGGGGTTAATGACAGTGTAACCAAGCAGTCCTTCCAAGGAACCTTTGCCAGGCGACCAGATGCTATACGGCTCGCAGATGCCAATATCAAAATGGAGGGTAAGTTTAATTAACGGACAGCAATGGTTGTTTATGAAGTAGGATAGTTTTTTATATAGTAGAGCAGTGTATTTTACAGTTTTCCTGCTGTGCGGTCAAAGACAATTTCTTTTCGATAGATTTTTTTATATTTACTTATATTGCAGGACATTTAAATGCTGAATTCAATAGGCTAAGAAAACAGTAGGTCACCATGCTCGTTTTTCGAAAAATGATGTTGAACACACCCACCTTTGCCAACAATTTTAACTTTTTATTTGGATATTTTCATATTCTCACTTATTAAGTCAAAAAGTTGCTAAACTAGTTGATGAAAAAATAATCGACTGTTTTGTTGTTTGTGTTTTTTTGTTGTTGAATGTTTTTGTAAGTGTTAGTGATTTCGAGTCAAAAATATTGATCAAAGGTCAGTACAACTTACTCACTGTACTACTTTTTATTCTATATTCAATATGAGTTCATGTAGAAAGCCTGAAATACAAAATGATTTGTCTAAAATCACCCACATCACCCTATTGTTTTTTTAGCAAACAGTGGTCAAAAATTCTTAAGTGTTTATTTCATCATGTTTTAACAACTATTCAATTGGTTTTTAGAAATAGGGAAACCAAAAAATAAAAAGTAATAAAACCCGCAATCTCTGGGTTTTGAGACTACGGAATTGGAAACCTGCGCAATAGCATGCACAAAGGAAACAGCCGAAGACGCCTTTAACCAATTAGCTGCCAGAAATATTAGAATAAAAATGTGCAAACATCACAAGACAAAAATAGAAGAATAACAGATACTAACAGATATTGAAATAAAATTGGGTAACACTCTTAGAAAGCAAGATTTAATGTAACATGATAAAGTTTTGGTAGATTTCCATTTAATTTGTTTCATGGTATTTCATTCATAGTTTGACTATTTGACCCTACTCCTTTATATGATTATCTTAAAGTAAGTCAATACATATTAGTGGTTACTTATTTTGAAGGCAATATGGGGATTCTAGTTAAGTTATTTAAAGAAGATGAGAACAAAATATTAACACATGGATGCACACCTTTTGGCACACTCACTTTTAACAGAATGGTTTAGACTTTGAGAGTGGATATGTGGGATTGGAAGAGTTGGAAGTTTTATCTGCAACATCATTGATACACGAGAATGCCAAGCCAGTACAAACAAGTTATTCTTTAACAGTAGCAGTACACTTGGAAGCCTTGAAAAAAAGTATCTATTAAATAAGTTGATTTTAAAACTGATGTAAAATGCAGAATACTGATTTTAATTTGATGTTTTTTGTTGTTTTTTAGGTTAACTGTGTTGTAACAGTAATCTTTGATAAAGAAGAACAAGGATTCCAGCGTCTTTCTTCATTGTGCCATGCATGATCTATCTAATTTACTTACCATACAAATTGCAAAGGGTAGATGCCACCAATCTGTATAACCACCATTGTAGGTTAGATGCCACTAACACATTTCTACACAGTGATCTTATAATGTAGGTTAGATTTCCCGTACAATTTCAGGGGATCACCACATGCAGACGACTAACATGGATACGTACAAAGATGTTAAAGGGGATCACCGCCCCAATGTAGTCATCCGTGGATCTGATCTCGCCAAACATAAACCCCGGGGTAAATTTGCCGGAGAGACACAGTCTAAACACGATTTCCCCGGATACTATGGAGGTCAACCTAAACCCCCAACCCCAGCCAAACCTGCACCTGATACTCTCGATTTAAAGTTTGATAATATGTAAGTGCCTAACAAAATGGCAGATTATGCCTCCTTTTGTTGCATGTACAATATATTTCAGCTATTTTAAAGCTACTCTAATAAAGCTATATAGGTCAATTTTTTGTCCAAAAGATGAAATTTTAATTTTATTCCATACACAGGTATTGCTGTTAAGACCAAGTTTGTCGGTCCAAAGAGTGGTCTTACAAGACGAACTCCACTTTACATGAATACAAGGTCAAGTAATTGTCATAGCTTCAATATCCGCGTGGTCATGTTAATTGTCTCGTTCATGTTCCTATATTTTAATTGTCCGAACAATGACATACTCTGACCTTGATATGACCTATTGCCGGACAATATGAGCCTTTTGGTAGGGGAAAGTGAGTGTTCTGGATGCTTTTGAATAGACCTTTTTCATTTACCTCTTGATTGATTCCACAGACTTTCTTGGTGACACAGAATGAAAGAACAAGATGATCGATGTACCTCAAATAATTGATCCAGAAACAAGGGAGTGTACACTTTTATTTTTTCTTCTTCCACAGGCAAAGCTTTGAGACTGAGCAGAGGAAGATCTACAGAGGACATGATGTGATGGTGAATCCCATCCCTAAGTCATGTAAATTGGAGGATGAGTATATACCTCCCAGTGTACAGATTGATACAGAGACTTGTAACAAAGTAAGTGCACTACTACCACACAGACGATCCGTTACACATGTAACCCTAGCTGTATATTTACTTAATTAATAAGAATGCAGAGATGGCCTGAAAAAAGTTTTGTTCAAATGTTTTTTTACTCGACTCACTAATTGTTTACCAGTCATGGACTTTTATGTAGTTTGCAGACATAAGAGAACTGCTTATTTCAATTCCGATTTCTTTTGATTCCTGCTTGTCAGAAAGCAGTTGTACTTGGGCAGGTTTTTGGGCAATATGTCTACTTTTAACAGACATCCATTTCTTATTGAGAGTTCAAAATTCGTTGCTGTTCAATATTTTTATAAACTCTTTGGGTTTGTTTTGCAGCGTGACTACAGACCTATTGATTTGTCTCGTGCCTACATTGCTCGTGCCAGTGTACCCGTACAGAAGGTGCAGAAGTCGGACGCTAAGTTTGATGATAGAACAAGCTTTAAAGATTTCTACCGTAACTGGGGAGCGTCGCCACGTCAGCGACACGGAGACTTCCACGAGAACCGCCCCTACATTCCTCCACAAAACAAGTTTGAAGGTGTGAGCGTTCAGAAGGAATCGTACACACCAAAGAAATGGGAACCCACCCACGACTTCAAACCAGAAGATAAACCAGTCAACCGTGAAGGAAACTTTGACTTTAACACTGTCTCTGGGACGACTTTTACCAAACCTGAGGTAAAACCGTGCCGTGCTGCCCTCTACCTTATGCAGCAAGAATTAAAACGACAGAGAGGTGGAGAGCAAAGCATGGGAGGTAACCCTACAGGCCTTACCATAAACGCACAGTAAAACATCACAACCCCACCCCCTCGGACATTGAGTAGTTCTCCATGCAAGAAATATCACAGAACATTGAAATGTGTGAAAACAGCGCCGTAAAGCATTTTTGTTTTGTGTGTTTACTTATACATTTATGTTCATGGCCTATATAAGGTATTGCATTTTATGTTTTCTACATTTGTTAGAAAGAATCTGGGTACAAAGTGTGTATAATACTCAACCTCATCTCTTGTAGGATGTATCACGCACACTGGCAGACTTATAAATACATGAACGTGTCGATTTACATGAGATGAGAATTTTCCAAAGTTACAAATCAAATAATATGTGCACTGAATTTTTTTATACATTAAGGTTTCATAAGGCTGTGATTGATTGGCACTAAGCTGTGATATTTGTTTTTTTAGTATATACAATGTTTATGCTATTTTTTTGAGCCCCTTTATTACCACAATGGCGTTAAAAACACAACTACATTTATGTGCCTTGAATTATCAATAGACTGCTGACTAAATGGTGGTTATGATTACAGTATTACAAGTATGACAGTCTCTATTATAAGACTGTACATAGAATCTTTGAAAACGAAACTTGACTATTCCAAATACCTATACTTTGGTGTCACATGTAACTATGACTTGTTGCTATGGTTTGGGTTTCTAGATACAATGTGTTATGCTTCACTAGATTTAGATTTATGTTGATATGTATTGATTATATTGCCAACTGTTTGCATGAGTTTTTTGGTGTTATTTTTTGTATTTTCAAATCAGGGTAAATTGTATTGAAAAAAGTAGTGCCAAAAGAGTAATACCGCTTTAGACCAAAAGTATCACTAAGGTTTTGTGTTGAGCTCTATATGTTTGTGTTTGACCAATTGATGATCAGAAACTTTAAACTCTATATGGTATGTTTGTAAAATGCAAAACAGCGTCTATCTAATTCTTCAATAGCTGGCATTTAGATCTCTTTTGCTTTCATCACTTGATGTCGAAAGTTTTGACCCTCTAAACCAAACTGCATGTTATTATATACGACTGTGAGGACACAATGCTGAATTAACTATAATGTTTCAGGGTTTTCAATGTATTTTTTTTCTGATTTGCTTTTAAAGATATTGATGAAAAATGGTCTTTATTTGTTTGCATGTTGATGGTTGTCCTGTTATAATTGGACTAAAATGGTTATGATTTTATTGGGTTTCTTATGAAAGGTTAACCTGGTGTGAATGTTTGTAAGAATTCTCTAGAACATGCTTTTGTTTCATAATTTTCGTACACATAAGCATGAATTTGGCATCGCATATAGAGAAGATCAGATCGACTGACTAACGTTTAAGCGTATAATTATGTCATTATGGATTTTGTATATTAATTGATTTTATACTTGTTGTAAATGCCAAGTCCCGTCTGGTATGTTATTTGTTTGTTTGACTTGTAAGTTGTAGATATACTAGCTCTATGTTTTATGTTATTGTTTACTTGATACATTTTAGAGTGAAATAATTTGTTGTTTTACAGTATTAAAAACTTGCGTAAAGTATTAGGCATTCTTTCTCTCTTTTTTTCTCTAGAAGTTTGAAAGAGTAGATATCCACAAGTGCGCCAATTAAGACAACCTTTTTTTCGGAATTGATTAAAAGATATCTTAGCTTTTATTGAGGTGGCTGTAATCTTTAGACCAATCAGAGAACAACCAGCGACTAAACAAGGACCTTTATACAGTGATCTTAAAGGTACAATCTTGTTTTAAAGCAGTGGTGATATCAAAATAAAAATAAAAATATATAATGTTCAAGAAAAAAATGTAAATGTTTAATATTTAAAGGATGTCAAAGTTGAACATGAACATGTAACAAAAGAAGAGTCCCCTTTTTATCAAAAGCAGACAAGAAACATACAATTTTCCTCCCTGATACAAACGAAGTTTTTTCATAATTCTACCTTGGTCACATGACATCTATCTAAAAGAGGTGTTCACAGAGTGTGACTTCTATTGTCAGATGGTGATTTAGCTAGCTGTGGTTAAAACAATGAATACATATATGTAACATGATACTCATCTAACATATAAGAACAGCAATATTGAACACTATTACCAGCCTAAGCTGTAAGATTTCTTTTCTTCATATACCTGTTAATTCCCTGTAAATAAACGCTGTGTTTATTGAATATTTTTGAGAGATTATTTAGATATAAATGCATTTCAATCTACATTTCAATTGTAGATTTGAGTGAATTTACAGAAAAGGAAAACAAACAAACAAACACAAAACAACACATACACACACAAAACCATAACACTTTACAATGTAGCGTTCATTTTCTGATTACGAAATCGATATGTCCAGTTTATGATTTTATAATTTCGTTTAAAAAATAATTCAATTAATCACATATATAACTGGATTCTTTTAAGTTCTATGATGCTCGAAACTCAATGGATTCATATTGTCATGGTGTGTTTTACTATATGACAGAAATCATTTAAAATACAAGAACAATGAATTAAAGTGTTCTATGTTATCTGCATTACATTATTATTACTGACAACTACAGTACAGGTGTAAAGTATGGTGTTATGGGAAGAAACTGTTGAATTCATGTCCACAAACAAACCATATGGAGTAGTCTCTCTTACACCACTGACAGCTGAATACATACACTTTTAACTATACTGTAAATTACAGCCGCACCGCGTTAAGGTCAATCACAATGAAACTAAGAGACTCACTCAATCCACTTTCAAATGTACTTTTAAGATGGATAACAGCTGAATACTCCACATATTCACTTCACATAGAGTTACCTCCCTTGCAGTATTTTGCTTGTCAGGGAAGATCACTGAGTATGAGAGGTGTGAAGCATTTGTTGCTGATAAGAGAGCAATCTCTTTCCACCAGCCCACTACCATTTTACCAATTCTTTACAGCTTCAGTTGTGGTAGGTGTTTCCTCAGTTTACATGACTTGGATGAAAGCTTTCCACGAGCCGTTTGTTATGTTTGGCAACGGACTATCAACGTGATTAAGCACCCTAAAATGCACCGTTTTTGAAATTAGCCTTTTATCGTGGTGGAACGTTTATATATTGGTGCCAAACAAGTCACAGTTAATGTTTTCAAATCGCGTTCGAGCTCTTTGGTTTGCCTTCTCGTTGCTTACCAACGATGATGGTTGTTCTCTCATGGAAGCAGGTTTTTGTGTAGTGCGACATGCTGAGATTAAATCTGTGGCTTATTGTATGTTCATACGTTAGAGAACCATTGATGGGATAACGTGTCTCTTTCATTTAATTGTCCGCTAACAGCTCTTTTGACCGCGGCCAGCGTATGTTCGACTCTTGACCCGCTAGCGTTAGAAAAAGGCTCGTACACATGTGTGTCAAAATTAAGTTTGGCTTATTGTATGTTCACAAGTCAAATTTAAGTTTGGTTAGTTCTTCACACGTACCAATATTGGCCTGTTAATAGCTGGAGTGTATGTTTACTGAATGGTAAGGAATAGTTTCAATAACGCTGCAGTTCAGAGCGATAGTGATAGCTCACCAGGAAATGTACCTTATCTCTTCAACTCTACTATAGATCCAACTAGAATACCCCATACTAATGCATGGACGCCACATTAACTTCCATTTCACTGCTTTCTCATAGCTAAATAGGAAAAAACGTATTGAACGTAATAATGATAGGTTCGGCATATAATAATGAATGTAGTAACAGTCAATTTATTGGCTGTAACTCATTGAGCATTGAAACAAATGTGTTCCCAGGAGGCCTTGCGTGCAGTTGTAAACAAAAACATATAACACAGGGTTACCCTATGTTTACAAATACGACAATACATGTGCACGTTTTGAAAGTCTGATTGTGTGTATAACGTGTGTCCGTCGTGTGTATAACGTGTGTCCGTCGTGTGTATAAC
>ENA-OREC01002257-OREC01002257.1-marine-metagenome-genome-assembly--contig:-NODE-2257-length-10488-cov-12.845068_pt1 | contig 10488 bp, 6 predicted proteins | sample MGYA00248626_ERZ508543 | MGnify/ENA primary metagenome ERZ508543 (study PRJEB26211, sample SAMN05518279) | marine metagenome | isolation source: Puget Sound, Washington, USA | host: Bankia setacea...
TTGGTAGACACCCGTTTCATACATGGTGAGTGATAGGGGGAAGTTGGTAGACACCCGTTTCATACATGGTGAGTGATGGGGAGAGAGTTAAACATATATTAATAATGATGTGACAATGTATAATTATGTATTATTGAGATACGTGTAATTGCGTTTTATGTGTTATAATGGTTAAGGCTACTTGTGATCATCTTGTGTAATATGTGATACTTCTATAATGATTTGAATGTGTTTATATGTATGTTATAGATGTGTTGTTAACTATGAATTAATATATATTGATATATTAATAATATAGTTCAGGGTGTGGAAACGTAATTCCACGTTGGTAGAAATAAACTTACTGTAAACAGTACCCATGGAGTTGTCTTTATGTAAATAGTACATACAACGACATGATGATGTTTTGGAACTGTTTATATGTTTATTACCATACTCTTATTTTAATTAGATGAAATCACATCATTTAGGCATGTCGTGCGCTCAAATGAATTTGTTGTTATGTCTTATTTTATTATGTATACACATGATTACTTTGCTGAATTAAATAATACCCCACTATATTGGTCCTTTGCTTCAGTGAATTAATGTTTGTTTGAAGCATGACGTGCTCGGTATGTGTTTGTTCTCGTAAACAGTAACCAACATGTATACGCATTTACATACTAAGCTATATTAGCATGGCTCAATGATCACGCTAAAGTCATTAACTTACTCAATGTCACACTGAAGTCATTAACTTACTCAATGTCACACTAATGTCATTAACTTACTCAATGTCACACTAAAGTCATTAACTTACTCAATGTCACACTAAAGTCATTAACTTACTCAATGTCACACTAATGTCATTAACTTACTCAATGTCACACTAATGTCATTAACTTACTCAATGGTCACACTAAATAGTTTCCTGACTATGTACATGTACGAAAGATCCTGTAATTGGTTGTACCGACTGTTTGTGGCCTAGCAATAAGTATTGCTTCTCTCAGAATATAACTGAGATACACTTTACACTTCGATGAGTGCCAAGTGTGGCTGCGAGATACAGTGTTTAAAACAAGAGCAGAACAAAACAGAACAACATTTTGTTTCCAGACTTGTACATAGTACTTACATGATCACATGTTTTGTTGATAATATTGCATATTGAACCTTTTAGAAAAAGCAACAGAAAAGGGAAAAAAAGATAGGAAAATGGAAAAGAACGGAAAAAAGGAAAAGAAAGAAAAGACGTTTTGGGTTTTATCAAATTTCAATACACAATCAACTGGACTGTAAAAAAGGGTTAGAGCAGGTACGAACGGATCTGTTTAGTTGTTATGACATTATTGGATTTATTTTCCAAATATAAGATCGATAGTTGAACTTGACCTCTCAGTGAAATAAATGCTCACATTACACCTTATGGCCTGTATTTGCCGTCGACAAGAATTTTACGCGTGCTAGCTTTGATTTCAAGCCAAAGATGCTCCAGACGTTTTATTTTCAAATCGTATATTTCTACTGCCTGGATACTATTACGAACGTAAACAGCCACTCCTCCTCCAAGTGTACCCTCCCTATAACAGCCAAAAGGCAGGCTATAATTAGGAATATATAGATCACCAGTACTCAGTATATGTGCATACGATGAAGTTGAGGTAAATCACGAGTTACTTCTTTAGAATTAAAACAATTACATATTTAGAGTTAGCATCACACTCGTTGGTTAGTAAAGTTATAAAACAAGGAAATGTCTGGCATCGGTGATACGCACAACTAGTTCATCAAATAAATGAATGAACAGTAATAACTGTCCTGACTTTAATTGTTACTTATTATAAATTCAACTTACAAAGACGGTGTTAGTATCACCTGTCATAGGAACTGTTTAAATTAGTGTACATTTGTACTGTAGGTAAAATGAAACTGGTTAAGTGTCTTTTGTAATTTTATAACATTGACAATATGCACGTCCAAACCACGTTTATTCCACACACCGTTTCCTTAATGTACTAATATCCACCGTCGAGTCAATTTGTTCATATATCTAAGTCTATCTAAGTTCGTGATTCTATTTGTTTACATTTTGTATGTGTCACCTATAATAAAACGGAAGCACAACTAATCTAAACGGACAATTAGGAACCTAAAATAACTGAATTCGTTCTTATCATCTGCGTGACTCTACAGTTGTCATAATGATCCAGACAATTGTTCTTGTCATATCCATCTAGTCTTGTTTTAACAGTGTTAACAGTCAAGTGTTAACAATAAAGTATTCTTATTCTAAATGTAGACACCTATGTTACCACAGAGACTTCTGTTCTTCCGGTTCTGTGTAAACCACTTAAAGTTTAGGTCACCAGGTCATTGACTTCAGCGTCATTAGAATCCAAGATAATAATATTATTTTCCATCATTTACAACACTTCGAACTCCTTGTACATTATGTGTAATCTTAATTATCAGTTTTTGCGAGATTATTTAAAGCGATGTTGTACATACAGGAAGTACGCTCAGGTGTGGTCGGTGACGCGTGAACAGGAAGACACGACCGGTTGCTATGGTACTTTGTATAAAAGACTGATGGTAACAAGGCTTCTCCAGTATTTGACTCGGAAGCGTTTGGAACAAAAGGTTTGCAGTTTAATGTAACTGTTTTAATATTGTATGTACACATTGAGGTTTAAGAAGTTGGAGAAGTTGGAGTCATGTTTGATACTGTTATATTGATTTGTTAAAGCTTATCAGCAGATTGATTTAATGTAGTAGATGTAAATGAAACAGTTGTTGTACTTGGAACTCGAGCTAACACTAGGTCCTAGTTCTATATATGCTCGATACTAGTTCGTATTGCTTCTGACAACCGAAAATAAACATGAAATTAGTATTAATTTTTTAAAGCAAACAACTATCTAAGTTTTATATTTTCAGAGTGATGTATTTGTTCAAATTTCTCGTCTGTGCGTGTCTCTGCCGCTGGACTGTTGCAGATGATAGTGTAGTAATAGATAACACGTGGCCCGGTGGGTTTTCTGGTTATCTCACAATGAGTCCTGCAGAAACATTGAATGGCTGGAAGTTACATATCAAGTTTGACGCTGCTGTAACAGATCTTATGGTATTTTCGAAATGTTAAGTTTGTTAGAGTTAGCTCCATGTTTACATACTATGAGACTTTCCTATATATATGAATACTTAAGTGCTTTGTCAATCAAAATGTCCATGTTAACATAAAACATATATGAACCAAAAGGGAGAGCACTCGTGCAAATGTACAGAGTTGTCTCTCAAACCATAAGAGGGATTAGTTAATGCCTAGAAGTAACAATGCAGTTAAAGTCTAAATGTAACATAATAGTTAAAGTCTAGAGGTAACAGTGCTGTTAAAGTCTAGAAGTAACAATGCAGTTCAAGTCTAGAAGTAACAATGCAGTTCAAGTCTAGACGAAACAATGCAGTTCACGTCTAGAAGTAACAATGCAGTTAAAGTCTAGAAGTAACAATGCAGTTATAGTCTAGAGGAAACAATGCAGTTCAAGTCTAGAAGTAACAATGTAGTTCAAGTCTAGAAGTAACAATGCAGTTAAAGTCTAGACGAAACAATGCAGATAACATATAAAAAGAACGTACAATTAATGTCTAGAAGTAATAGTAAGAATAATGTATAGGAGTAACTGTATAAGAGCAGTCCTGTAGTAACAATAGAATAAAGTCTAGATGTAGACGTTCTGTTAAAGTAAAGCAGTAACAGTAGAGTTAAAGTTTAGAAGTAGACGTTCTGTTAAAGTAAAGCAGTGACAGTACAGTTTAGGTTTAGAAGTAAACGTTCTGTTAAAGTAAAGCAGTAACAGAAGTGTTTAAGTTTAGAAGTAGACGTAACTAATATTAAACTCAATCCCACTTAAACGTCTTGATTTGATAAGTGAAGTGTTTCGACACGGCGATTATATAAATGTCGATGTCGCGAAAACAGGTGACAATATGTCGTTGCATTCACCTGTAATCAAAGCGCTGAACGTGCTACATGAACAGTGTTTTATACCGGTTTTCAATTATGATATGATTATGCGTGTATGCTTATTGTATACCAATGTATCAGCTTCCAACAAATTTAATTTACACCTTTTAATAGTTCTTGGCACGACGATTATGTAAATTGCAACGTCGCGGAAACAGGTGACAACTCGTCGTATCATTGCCGTTGTAGTCGTTAAACGAAGCTCTAATTTGAATTGTAACTAATGAAAAGTATTAAGATGCAAACTATTTTATATAAATATACTGTGTTTGCCTCACGACTTCAATTTCAGATTCTAGAGACTGTTTTCCAGTAAAAACAGATTCTAGATTTTCTTTGGATCTTTTATAAACCGGTCATATATTGATTAAGGATAATTATCCTTATTTCATTATGTCTTTGAACTTCATGTATAGTCTTAATCTGTTTGACATATATGTTTTAACTAATCTTCATTTATTTTATTGTTTTCATATTTTTTAGACAATGATTATCTTGTAAGTTAAATCATGCAACTTATAGAGAATCATTGCTTACATATCCAGTGTATTTTTGTTACTAGGCAATTAATAAAAGTCTGTTTAACAATTATACTGTAAGTTCCATTGTCTTCTTTGTTTCTTTCGATATATCGCTATATCGTCGATACTAACATGGTCGATGTATCGATACAGAGTGGTCAATTGATGACAGACCTACTTTAAAACCAAGTAGGTGTACAGGTGATTAGTATAGGATGCAGATGCGCGATATATTTATTTCGTACAACTTTGAGTATAATGTATTTAGTCTTGCATCTTATATTATTAATGTAGGTTTATGCTTGTGAAGTAGAGTCACAGACGGGTAACGAGTTTGTGTGTGGCAATGCTGATTATGACGGTGAGATAGCAGCTGGTGACAGCTTTAAAGTCGACTTTCAGGGAAGTGGCAATCCTACTGGTGGAACATTTACCATAGACAGTGAGTCAGAACATAGGTTGCATAAACACACTAGTTCATCTTGATGCTCATAAGTCTGTAAAACTGCGTATTATATAATTTTCCGTTTAGATGGATGTTACAGTGAAATATCAAAATTAACGATTTAAATGTCGATGTTTAAATGTTATTCCAGAGTGTTGTTGTTTTAGAAGTCTTGCAGATATCAGATATAAATGTATCAATATCCGTTAGACATCCAGTGTTACACTACTGGTTGGTTATACTACTAGTTGGTTATACTACTAGTTGGTTATACTACTGGTTGGTTATACTACTAGTTGTATCAGGGATAACATGTATGTGAGTCAACCCTTTACTTGTGCGATTAGTTTCCGTGAAAGAAACAATTTACAGAGGAAAGTAAAAGGGCAACTTTTGCGAAATGTTAATTATCTTTACCAAACTGTCTGTTCATATTCTCTTTTGTATTATTTAATAACAAACAACAGCAATACAAGAGAGTCAATTCTGCACTAAAGACTACATCTTAGGAGACACAACATAACTTCAGTAACACGTATACATGTATAATCAATATAGTTAAGATCCTTACAAAATCCAAATGTCAATAAACACAAGTGTATGTTTTACCGATGGAAGGTTGTGTTGATTTGTTTGGCGTTATACGTTCGCAAACATGTATTACTTTCCTATCAAACGATACTTGTGTAGCCTGGTATATACTTGTTAGTCAGGTGTACTGGATGTATAGTAAGTGGTTATTGTACAGTGTGACACATTGTGATTACTTTCAGCTCTTGGACATAGTGGGCCCCTGGGTAGCGGTGGTAATCCAATCGACCAAGGCACTGGAGGTAATGCTTTGTGGCTATAGTTTAGTACCATACATTGACACGACAACTCAAAGATAGCTGGATCATGACCAACCAAAGACGAACGTGTTCTAAGATACAGGCTTAAACTGTAAACGAATGCAGCCGTTATTTTGCTAAAAAATCGTGCACATATAGGGTTATATGTGAACAACGCCATGGGCCCTATTTCATTACTCTGAATTTCCGTAAACCTAGAGGTTCCTCATTTGTGGGTAGATATCTATACTATGGGCTTTAATACTACAAAGCGTACAATCTAAGTTATGTATAGGTTAGCGAAATTTAATATATCTTACAACGCACGAAACTACACCAGTTCTTACTTTATATAGTTATGAAAAATAACTACCTCAGTGATGAGTAATGTACCTTAACCTGTCAGGTATTGCGTAATCATGTAATCAAAAAGGGCTAGCCGTTTATTGAAACCAAACTTAGGGTCTTACCTATTTTTTCGTCCAATCAAAACACCGTATCTTTTTGAAAATTTGAATTTCTATTTCATGAAGACAGCTAGTTTTGGGATCTTAATTAATAAGATAGCAGACATCATGCTCTCTGTCCAAAAATAGATTATACACTAAGACACTTAATATAGTGAAGAAACTGACAAATGTACTACATGTATATTTACACTCGTTAGCAACCCAAGTATGTCTCAACCAGGTACATAAGTGATACCATGTTTCTTTTGTGTACAGACTCAGCAATGAAATACAACTACAGACAGGCCTTGAAGTTGTCTGTCCTGTTCTTTGACGCCCAGAGATCCGGTAAACTTCCAGCTGATAACCCGATACCATGGAGACAGGACTCCGCTCTGGAAGATGGCTCTGACGTTGGTATCGACCTGTCAGGCGGCTGGTATGATGGTAAGCTCACTGGCTTTGTATGAAAGTGTTCTACAAGATAACTGTGGTCATCTATAATATGTAATTAAACAAGTTCAACCTTGAATATACGAGTACATATATAAACTTCTTTAAATCATAATGTGACAAAGGTGTGCATGTTTATGTTTGTTGTTAAGATATTCCCCAAAGTCAGGTATATCATCCACGAAGAGGCGAGTAACGTCCAGACATAACTGTTTCTTGAGCTGTAAATGCTTGCTAGCAACTTACACCATTGAAATGTAACTAGTCTACTGGATGTTATGTGCGAACATTTATTGAGGATTTGACCTAAGTTAAATAAGAAATGCAATTGTTATAGGACGTGTGTCATTAAAGTATATCTCTCATTACTGAGCAATAACAACATACGAAACAACAACATTGACTGTCGCCCTATGTGTATGTTTATTTTAAACTTGTGAACTGACCCGCGGATTACCGTCTACTGTACATACTCATAAATCTTACAGCTGGGGATCATGTGAAGTTTGGTCTTCCTATGGCGTGGTCCTCGTGGGTATTGAACTGGGGTTTCCTGAAGTTCCAGGCCGGCTATGAGGCGGGTGGACAGACCGACATGATGTGTGACATGGCCAGATGGCCGCTAGAATACTTCCTAAAGGCATGGAGACCTGCCACACAGGAGTTGTACGTGCAGGTTCGTGATCACCGGGAGTTTGTTGATTTATCTCTTCTTACAGCACATTGTTAATGTCATTTCAAATGTTTAAATGTTTTTGGAGCATGTTTCTTTTGTGGATATTGCTGATTAGTATTTTGAGCGTAAAGTACGTGTAACGCCCTATGTTATCGGATTGGTTAGTACGTGTGTATGGTCGTGTTTGTGCCGCCATTGTATGTAGGTTTAGTCCAGTTGAAAATCAGCGTTTGTAGCAACTGATCTCTGTTAACTATGACCTTGCTTACCCTCCACAGGTAGGAAGTGGTACTGATGACCATCATTTCTGGGGACGTCCAGAGAACATGAATATGGAGAGACCATCTTTCAAGGTGGACGCTAGCTGTCCAGGAAGTGACGTAGCCGGTAAAACTGTGTCAGCGCTGGCTTCCGGTTATCTCGTGTATAAAGATATATGTGCAGGTAGGCATTAAAATGAAGTTGTTCAATTTCATAAAACGCCCATATTACACATATATATTAGTATCAAGTACATTACTCGACCAACACAGGAGTTGTAATCATGTTATGTGTATGCCTATTTGACTTGTTTAGTGTCTTACAGGAAGTAAATGAAAGAAAACAATCATTAATTCGTCAAGCGAAACGGATCACGAATACCATCTTTAACTTACATTTGTATACAGTTGGTCGTCGATGAGGCATTTCTAGATTAGTTCATGTACTGGAGATGTTATGGACTCGAGTACCAGAAATCTACGTGACCTCATCAAAGGTTCAAATAAGTTTAACCTTTACATGAATTAGATGTTACTAGCAAACTTTACTCAAAGCGATAAATACTGGCATACAAAATACAATGGACATGGATTTCAGCTCAATGCAATTCAACAACGACAATGAGGTTGCTTTGGGTGGTGCTATTGTTCCGATGTGTAATTATGTGTCGGTGAGAATATACCGAAAACAGTTTGTTATCTGTTATTGTTCTACATCTACAGATACAGCGTTTGCCGACTCGTTGTTGGTAGCAGCCAAGAGTTTGTATTCGTTCGCTTCCAAGAACAGAGGCAAATATACAGACTGTGTTCATAATGCTGCTGAGTTCTACAGGTAAACAAACCGCTTTATATCTTAATTGTCCTTATAACTTACATATCCTTTCTTATAAATATAGAAACGTGTTCCGCTCTATCAACTTTTCATTATTACTCACGTATGTTATCCAAATATTCTCTAAACTGTTTCTTCACAGCCAGAAACATTCGTCACTTTTGGTCGGACCATGTCTAAAGCGTAAACAAGCGTGTGCGCCATTACCTGTAGCTACTTAAAACTGACAGAGACTACTACTTAATTTAGGAACATGTTCTAAAGTACTTGTTCATCACATGTCGTTATCTTTTCTGTACACGTACCTACACCGGTTTACAAGCCAAATACTAAATAATGTCTTTAAAAGTGTGTATCTGAAGCTTTGTGTAACCTTTCCCCAGCTCTGGTGGTGACCGTGACGAGATGGCGACGGCTGGAGCTTGGATGTACAAGGCGACCCGGGACCAGCTGTATCTAGACGATGCCCAGGATTTCTATCTTGCCGGTACAGCCTGGGGATTCAACTGGAATGATGACAACGTCGGTGCCTCTGTAAGTCCATGAGACAAACTTTACAGCTCATTCTGTAAATCTACAAAGTATTCGCTATTGCACTGAGTTAATTATCGCATACAAAATTATAGCCTTAAGTTATAACAAATATGACGCTGCAGCAGATTGTTGCAGTTTTCACGGATGTAGTTCTTTGATGCTATCAGTCCCTACCATAAGTCAGTACAAGCGTTAACGTCATTTTTATCCGTACACCAATGGATATTGATTTAACAACGAGCAAATCATTTGTGAATTAACTCGCCATTGGTTCTCGCCATTCAACCTTTAAAATTATCGTCAATGAGACCCACACGGTATGCATATGTATGTATATTTTGTTTTCAGTTGATTTTGTACGAACAAACCCAAGCCAGAGTGTATTTAGATGACATCACTTCTTTCTTGGACAATTACAACGGTGGCTATGTACCCCAAACACCATGTGGACTGTCGTACAGAGACCAGTGGGGACCCAATAGACATGCAGGTATGGTATACATTCTTCATCCACAATCTCCTCTCCTAGTATATAAGTGTGTAAAGGGGATTATGTACGATTGCTTTATTAAGGACCATTGGACGGATGACTTATTACATTGTATCAGACTCAAATGAATTAATTCTCCTTCGGGTAAAAACAAGACTACAACTGACCCTACTCAGTACTACTCTATATTGCTATTACAAATATCACCATGTACATTTGTATCTCGATGAAACAATTCTATGTTAACCAGAACGTGGTAACGAACAGTCTGTGTGGTTATTTGGACAGCGGATAGTGTAGTTAATGGTTGTACACGAATGTTATTTGAATGAACCATGTTTCGTGTCTATTCCCAGCCAACGCAGCTTTTATTGCACTGGTAGCAGCCACTGACGGCATCAATCCAGACAGCTATAAGACTTACGCACTCAGTCAGATCAACTATATACTTGGTGACAATGAGAACCATATCAGCTTTGAGATTGGCTTCGGTGACAGTTTCCCCAACCATCCACATCATAGAGGAAGGTAAGGATACTAAGGGCTGTAACCCTTACCCTAAACTGTATCAGTCGTTCGCAGATGTATAGCAGGGAACTATTGAGTTGAACCTTTTGAATCATCTATAACACTGAATGACAGACAAAGTATCGACTTGAGTGACGTGATGGTGTATAGTGGTATTTTGACTGACAATGTGGTATTTTGATTGACAATGTATAGACTTATGTGACGTTATGTTGTATAGTGGTATTTTGATTGACAATGTATAGACTTATGTGACGTTATGTTGTATAGTGGTATTTTGACAGACAAAGTATCGACTTATGTGACGTGATGGTGTATAGTGGTATTTTGACAGACAAAGTATAGACTTATGTGACGTTATGTTGTATAGTGGTATTTTGACAGACAAAGTATCGACTTATGTGACGTGATGGTGTATAGTGGTATTTTGACAGACAAAGTATAGACTTATGTGACGT
>ENA-OREC01002258-OREC01002258.1-marine-metagenome-genome-assembly--contig:-NODE-2258-length-10487-cov-13.030836_pt1 | contig 10487 bp, 5 predicted proteins | sample MGYA00248626_ERZ508543 | MGnify/ENA primary metagenome ERZ508543 (study PRJEB26211, sample SAMN05518279) | marine metagenome | isolation source: Puget Sound, Washington, USA | host: Bankia setacea...
AAAATTATATTTTTAAGATTTATTTAAGGGGCCGATTAAGATTGAGTTGAATCAGGCAGATACTTAAATATACTTAAAAGTTTTATTGCTTAATGTCAAAGTTACATGCTGATGGTCATTTAGAAAATAATCAAAGAGAGATCATACACTACTTATGCTGCCAACATATGGAAGTAACCCCCCCTCCCCCATCTCCCGAATCAAGTAAAAAATATGTTCAAAATTTATATTTTTAAGATTTATTTAAGGGGCCGATTAAGGCTATTGAATTTCAGCATTTACTTGATTTTAGTTAGTTGATTTCAAGCAAAGTTTTATTGTTATGAATTCATGATATCTAGACTATTCAATATATCCACTATCAAGTCAACTTGTAATGTTTATTTTATAGGTCTAAGAAATGTCAATCTGGTCATTTAGGAGGTCAGCTGGCTCTGCTTTATGGTCTATATTTATGTCTCAAAGCTGGTTACATTGCCTTATATAGCTGAACAAAACAGTTTAGACTTGACTGGCCTAGATGTATTATAAAAAAAGCTATTGTCATTTGGTTAAAGTATACTTCAATACTGCAAAAGGGTTCTATCTGCTTCTTTATTCAATAGCACTTAGATAGCAATGTATCACTTGCACACTTTGTCCTGAACATATTGTAAGTGATATAAAATTATCTTCCTTTTCTTAATAATTCTGCGCCATCTTCCTGTGACAGTATTAGAATCATTGTTGATGGACTCTGGCATTTTTCGTTTGGAAGTGTATTTCCCAATTTTGTTTGCATCCCAGATCTTGAAATATTCTATAAAAGTGCTGAATACACGTTGCTGGATACAAGCACTTCAGATGGTCTCTTTCCTAGATATTAATACGGTCTGTAAGTTTGGCAGCAGTCTTATGTAATGTCTGTCCTTGGCACTGGACATTACTCATCATTTCCGTGTTCTTGATGTGATCTTGCAGCCAGATGCTCAGAATGGTACCTCTAATTGAATGTTTGGCTCAAAACCGTATTTGTCATAATAGCGAGGGTCGTCATTTTAGAACGTTGGAGCCTGAATAGTACATTGATTTTTGAAAGAGTAATGAAGCATAGAAGGTTTAAACTCTGCAGATTTCAGCTGCCGTGTATTTTATTGGGTATAAGCATTGTATTATGATTATCGGTGCTCGTGAAGTTTGAGAGAATCTTGAGTTTACGATGCATGTGTAGGAGCAGGTCTGATGTAGTTTTACACCCAGATTTAGCAGAAAGGTGACTTGTAAACTTATAAACTACTTGACTCGGATCTTGACAAGACGTTATGTCGAGGGATTTCGTCATTAGGTAGTTTAATAAATGCTCAAGTTTTCTATTCATACAGTTGGGAGATAAAGTTAATGTGTAATAAACTGCAGCTCTTATCGCGGCTCTCGTATTTTTATTTCCACACAATGAAAATCACGGCGGAGTAAAAATTATTAGCACATTCTTTTTGCTTATTTATCAATCATGCAATAAGCCTTTTAAGTCCACGATGTCTCCGTGGAACTGATAATAAATGATGGGAGCCCTGTTGTTATCATTGTGTGACAAATGTGTCGTGGGGCTGATCGGTGAATGTGTATTCAGCCTATGTAGATGTTATTCTATGTATGAACATACCAGCGTAACTTGTTAGGTAGGAAGACGCTTGGAGCCAAACATAGCCGGGCACTGTGTAGTGGGTGTTAACGCTGGGTATTTTGGTGAAGATGCTATGTCCTAGTTTGTTGTGTTACGATCTAGGTTGTCTATGTACACTATTTACTGTAACATATTTTTCCATCATGTATGTTAAATTTGAGAACCATCTGAAATGTTACACTTGTTTTTATATGAAAACAGACATTATTGTTTTTAAAATAGTTCGTCTTTCACACAATTGTTTGTAGAATAAAGGCCTTGCTAACTCTTTGCTCATTGACTAAACATTACTTTATTTAATAGTTTAGATCCTATGTGTAGTATCCCATAGAAAACTAGCACCATTAATAATTGTCGCTATGACAGTTTTAATAGCCACTTCATGCCACTAAGCTATGCTGAAATATGAAAATTATGTTTAAATTATGATTCGTATTATTATTCATAAAGTGTCTCGCCTTTAACACTCCTATTATTAAACAGGCTCTAACACAATTGTGATGCATAATGAAAAAACGTGTAGTGTTTCACTCAGTCTGCGGGTGGGATACGATGAACTGAACGTTTCTAACCAGCTATATTTGCCACTTTACTGTTCATCTTTTGGTCAAAGGTTTTACCAGAATTTGAATATTTTTAACAAGATCATGGTGCTGTTTGAAGAAGAGTCCTAGAACTGATATCTCACCCTGGGTATGTTAATTGACCAATGGTAGAGCAGTTTACTGTACTAAGGTGAGATATCAGTCCTTAAAGACTCATTAACCCCATGTAAACGTCCCTCAGGTATTGAAATAAAGTCTGTATAAAGACCACCATAGGTAGCAATAAAATTTGGTCTAAGCAGACTGGTCTTAATTGAATGGTTGTAAGAATTAAACTTTACTGTATTGGGATAGACAATGAGATTTTTGGTGGAATATATAAATGAGAAGTTTTGTAACTTTTAAATATGTCACATTCAATTGAATACAGGTGACCATATAAATCAGGTTTCCTTTGAAGAGAAGTCAAAAGTCGTATTTCTATGGAGATAAATTACCATCTTTCTCAGGTGTTTAAATCAGGTGTTGTGAAAAACGAGTCCATGAAATTCAGCTATGTCATATGAAAGAGGAGCCAGTGTAGTATAGAAGCTTTATCTAAACTGAGATCTCAGACTGCCAGTCGCTTAGTATGAGGTTTTTGCTCCTGGGAAGAATAAAGGATTAAAAGTTCACCCGCTTCTGTTTTTTTTTTATCAAGATTACGGAATAATGCATCGTAAATTATAAGTGAATAATCTGATACTTTTATGGTCAGATTTTGGAGCTTTCTGTAGAAATGTGTGGCAATAATACTGTCATGAATATGGTTTACGTAAGCTTCATTTACATTTCATTTCAATACAAGCTGCTATACATTGGCCTCGGTTTATGTCTTACTCTTTAAGGATGTAACAATTATATGCGAATGATTGTTTTGTGCAGGCCTTGTATCTGTATTGCTTAGATAATAAAGCTGGTATTGGGGATGGAACGGTGAATGGTTCTAAGGTGCTATTGAATAGAAGAAAAGATAAGAACCCTTTGGCCATCACCCCTTGGAATGTAGAAAATGATGTAAAAGATTATGATTTTGAGAAAGTGTTTTGAAGGATATTCGTATATATTCTTTTTTGATCTGATAGTTGCTATATGGTTTGTACCCAGGTGAAACCGTTTATCATGTGTCTAAATTAGCTTAGATAATTCACACAATGTCCAGACTTAAACAAACCACTCAAAAGTACTGATCGTGTTTCTCTCATTTCTCTAATATCTGCCGTGTGGCCAAAATACATACATTTGATACACTACTACTGACTGCTGGCCAACACTACGGACCAGTGGCCATCATCAACTCTATGTTCACATCCTCCCCCAATTAAGGTAGCTTGTCATGTCATAATTGAACACAAACATCCACCCTGCCAATCCCAAGCCTATACCCTACTGGTCAAAAGTTCAACACAGGTTATCCTTTATAGTCTAGGCTTCAAAAGTATAATTGAATTTTAATGAGTTTTTCATGAAAAATTGGTCTGATGATCTTTTTTGAAGGGCTCGGCTAGAGTTTATGTTTACATTGTAAAGGATATGATTAATATTACTAGGGTGGCTGAAGTAAGAATATGATGTGAATGTGAGAAGGAAACACCAAGGCTAGTTTCGAAGGACAAGAACAGAGGCTGAAATGGTCAAGAGGAAAAACTCGTAAGAATTTACATGAGGGCTGGAAAATGAAGGAAGACTGGGGAATGAAGGAGGGCGGGAAAACGTGTGAGGAGGGCAGGGAAGAGAGGGTGGGAGGGAAGGACGGAGGAAGAAAGGAGAGCTTGGTAAGGGATCAGGCGGGAAAGGGAAAAGGGCGCATGTCAAGATATAAGGATATATAGAGGCTTTGGGTCATAGGTCACACATAGGCTGAAATGGTCGTATGAATAGGTACAGTTTTAATGAAACAAATATACTGATAATGTTACTTGTCAAACTCTGTATTAGCCTGTCAGGAGGAAACAAGTGTCAGAAGAAATGAAATAGCCTTTTCCTGTTGTAGATATAATGGATTATACCATGGACATGTGATACTTCCACACGCTTTAGCCTTGAACTCTGGATCCATTCTATATGACCACTTCCGTTGACCTAAATAGAACCTTGATTAAAAGACTTGTGTTGTAGATTGAAACACTGTTAAGTTTTATGGATTTCTTCATTTTACCAGGTTCAATTTATTTAGAACAGGCCAAAGAGAAACTGCCAAAACACACCAGCCTGCAAATCCAATTTCTTACTTGACACCTTTTTTATTTTTGCTCAAATCATGAATAGACATGGTAAGACATTGTATCACATTCGTGACATTGCATGCTTGCACCGAACATGGCAGTCAGTCGCCTTACATCAGTTAATCCGGCTATTCTCCCAATTGAAATCATTAGGTTTCCTGTAAAAAGACAACGTTAAAAACCACCTGTCACCTAATCAATTCAAATATACAGTCCATAAAAGTGACATAAAAGTATTAAATCAAATTGCTGCCATTTATGGTTTTTGTGCATAGGATATTGTATGTTTTTTTGGTCTTTCCTGGAAGTTATCCTGATTTGACAGTGGCAGGAATAGATGATTGATTGGGTGTGCGACAGTTGAGGACATGTAAGGACAGTCACACCAACAAACTCTTGTTATTCTTGCAAAGATAAACATTAGTGGGGAAAAGGATGCTATAGTACATGCAGCAGTGAGTTACATCGACCAATCTGTCTGTGTAGATGCTGTGAGAATGTTGTTAGAATGTCGCTAATCCCGTTATAGGGACTCCTGACTGCTCGTTATTCATTATCCGATTATAGTGCCTATTGTCTGTCGTGGGTTATACAGAAGGTGGGTTGGGGTTGACAATATCTAGAATTGACAACAGAGCGTAATAGAAGAAACAACAAATAATCGTCTGGCGGCAGGGATTGTTATTCAATTATGAAGTGTCAGTGGAACCCGAGGGAGAGCCGTGACAGTTCCTTGTAAGCCCATCGATTGACAGGCCCTCTGTACAGGAATGATTACGGTAGTTTTATTTTATTAGGATTACTTTATTAGATTTTTAGCTCACCGGATCGAGGAATCTGATTGAAAAGTTGTTATTGGAATTTGCTGTTTAACCAGAGACAAGCTGACTGTCTTGTCGGATACATCAATGAAATGACACCACATTACTGTATCTACGCCTTAACTACCTGTGTGTTTGTATGTTGTTTCTCAATTAGTTGAACCAGTTTGGCATTAGTTGTTTGATCATGCTCTTTAAGATTACCAAGGTCATTTATGTCACTGAGGCATATGACAGGTGTATAAAGGGTGGCACAGGTCGAGTCTCTCTATTTAAAACTGTTCAAAATTACAAATGGAAAAGCCTTAGAAAATAACCCACAGACTTGTACACTGAACATGTCTCAGATCATATTTTCTTGAAATCTAAACTACATATTTTACTATCATATCTTGAAAAAATAACTTAACCAGCTTGACATTCGTCGGTGAGGTCTCAGAAATCGAACCCAATTAAAGTATAGAAAAATGTGGTTTCAACAAGATTGCATAAAGGATGGTGTGGTTAAAATGGGTGTATACTATTTCCATATTCTGACACTTTTAATACAAGACCCTGACATATTCTATTCAGTTATGTTACAACGTTTTTGGATAGTTATAAAAAGTAATATCATTTCTGCTGATTTGAATTGCATGACTGTTTATTTAATCATTTTCAACGCTATATGTCAAATATTTCAAGCATCATTTTAACGATAAATGTCATATGTTGCAGAATCGATAGGCATTTGTATACTGAACATTTTTGTTACATTTTTTTGTGAGATAAATCCTTTAATCCCACTTGACACGGTTAACATGACACTTGAATGCAGCACTTCTGACTGTAATCACCTATTTCCATAACAACCAATGTCATCTAGCACGGCAATAGAAGAAGTCAGAATAACGATATATGCCTCAAATATCAATATCACTTACATCACTCTAGGGCCAACTCATGACTGAAATCAAGTGTGCAAAAATTACAAATTAAAGATGTTTAGAATTAAACTTAATGTCAGTTTTATTGAACTGAGGCAGAAAATCGGCTTACAAACTGCGTAATGAAGCTCTAATAGACCGCTGAATATAGGTCAAAATTGTAACATTAGTTCTTATGACATGTGGACCTTGATTTGGTGCAACTGTTCGTGTGTGTTGAAGACTTATTTTTGTTACAGTTTTTGTTAATGAATAATTTAGAATATCAACTAACAAGATTTACTTGTACGGCTTTTTCAACATGTGATACCCTTCATTAGATACTTATATATGTTAGTACCCAATTAATGATACTGAGCTATATTATGGTACCCAAAGTACATATAAAGGACTCAGAGAGCTTGTTCTACAGGTTCTTGTTCTTTATTATAGACTATGTTCCAATGACGAAAAGATTCTGCATTGATTTTACCGTAAAAAGAAAAAGAGGATAATTTCTCTTCATTGCAAGTGCGATTGATTTCTAGTAAGAACATGAAATTGCAAAGTATAGCTGAATAGAAGCCTATTAGGTGCGGAGAACGGAGAAACTCGAGTGAAAGATTTCTACTGCAAAGTCTGATAACAGTTTAATTGCTGTCAGGTAGGTGTCACAAGGTGCTTCATAGGGAGGCTTTTTCATGTTTCTTTTATATTCTGGCAGCGTTGACAGTTATGGGAGAACGTGTTGGCATTGATTGAGACAAGGTCAAACGAGCAGGCAGGTGACCTCTGGTACAATTTTAACACCATATTAGTCATAGAAGGGTTAATAGGTAGATGAATGCACATATTGTCAAGTTCTTTCATTGATAAAATAAGGTATAATTTAAAATAAACCATAACACGCTCAATTTATTTTTATACAACGCTACATCACAATATCTGCCTTATAAAAGAATCCTCTATTTCTGTAAGTGGACTGTTTTAAAAGTACTGTGTTATCAAAGCATCTATGCAGAAAAGCACAGGCGAAATTTGCACGTGCACATATTCATAGGCGACAATCATGGCGAATGAAGGCCATACTAATGTTGAACGTTAGTTAAGGGTAACCAAAGCAAATCATAGAAACTGAACGAAAGTACTCTTAATGCATAAGTTTACAAGTTTATATCTTGTTGATTCAGGTTTTTTCTGCCAAAGTGTCCTCTTACAACCGTTAGAAACCGATTTAGTGCGGACCAAAAAGAAATGTATCCTCGGCTTCGCCTCAGACAATTTGTAGTTTGTCCACACTAAAGCAGCTTCTAACGGTCGTAAGAGGACATTTTGGAAGAAAAACTTGTACAGTATCTATTACTTAGTTTGATAGTAAAATCACAATTAAATCTGTTTCTGGAACCAACCAGTACTAAGCATTTAGCGTCATGTTTCTTGCTCATGAAAACATCCAGAGCCTTTAATCAGGGCTCAAAACTCACTACTGACCGATTATTCCAATGCTATTTACCTACTCCTGCACGCCGCCCTTAGCGTAAGCAATTTTAACTTAGTTCTGTCATTCGGAACAATTAAAAAAAATCTTCAAACAACAATATTTTCTGAACAGGTGGATAATAGTACAAGGTACCTAAAACAGGAAGTTAGCTAAGGGGTCATTTACATTCCTGTATCTTTGATTACACAGCTGTCCACATATACTGAATATGTAACCCAGATACTACTGAATAAAGATGAAAGTTGAACAAATATGTAAAAAATTGTTTTTAACACAGTTTTCTTGATACATGATGTTTGGTTTAGTAAATGTTGTTTTTGTTTCAGGTTTGAAATAATTCCTACTTTATTGAACTATGTCTTTTACCTTTTTCACATGATGAGTGGTTCAAAAGTTATTAAGAAAGAAAATGATTTCGTAACTTTACATTTTGCATAAGTGCTGTAGTAAAATTGTACCCAGATGAGTTGTTTTTGAAGCAGGACCAACAGGTTATAATATGTTATTCAATATGTATGTTATGCTCACACATGCACTGTTATATAGAAGGGTTTTAGTCGTATAGCGAATTAACTGTACATTGAACTGAGTAACGTTTACACTCAGAAACTCAGCATGTTTTATGTGAAAGCTGGCATAACTGAAAAAGTACAGAGTTAAAATAGAACTTAAATTAGACACATATTGAGGGGGGAAAGCGACATGGTTCTATGTGTTATTGAATAAAGAAGCAGTTAGAACACTCTCGCATTCATCTCCGATATTCACTCACCGGTAAAATGTTTAAAGCAAGGGGTTATTTATCAAAACCTCTGGGCTCTTATCTGGTCAAAGTCCTAAACAGCCATCTTCACATTCCCAAAACAAAAATGTACGTTATATTTGAAAATCAATGTTTGCCGAGATGCCATGATGGGGTAGTTGTCACCATACTATCTCAAGAATGTTCTTTGTTGGGAAGGCTTAAAAGTACTGAGCAGGGTTTTGTTTTGGCTCTTACCCTGGGCTCAAACACTACTCTGTCTCGGGCTCCAGTCTTCTGCAGGGCTCAAATTTTAGTTTTGGGCTTCAATATTGACATCATTGGATTAGGGTTTAGCTCAGGATTTTTGTTTTTACTCTTACCTCGGGTTCAAGCACTTAACTCGGCATGTTCTGGGCTTCAATTTTGGCTCGAAGTTCGTGCTATCTGTGTTACATTAATTGGCTTTTGAATTAAGTGTAAAGAAGACAGCCTATATCTTTTAAAACAGTGTCCTCTTTGCATGTTATTATGAGCACAATCGTTTCATACAGTCACAATATGGCTATAAATGGACCATTGGGTATAACCTACATTGTAATTATTTCAAAGCCAAAATAGGGGCCATGAATTTTAAACTGCAAGATTCAATTTACAATAGTCATAAATATTAATACTATCGAGTCATAAAATGTCAACCAAACAGAAGGTAAGAACAATACTAAATACAATTACAGTAGGAGTAGTGGCTTAAGCTTTTGTAATCCAAATTGTACATTCATTGCATATTATTGAATCCTGTACTGTGAAATAGTTGTTAGTTGTCAAGTTTCCTGAAATATTGCATTGTTATGACACACACAATCCTACAATTAACTGTTTTATGACACCAGTGTATCGCAATAAAAATTAAAATATATGGGAATTAGGTGAAATAAAAGTTCATATTACATTTGTGTCATATGTAAACTGAAGAATGCGAATGTAATTTATGCTTTACAGTACCATGCCAAGTATAAAACTGGAAACTAACAAGGTGTGATGTGATAGTTTTTATAGTTTTTGGATGTTTTTTAAATTTTTAGACGCCTTGCTGCAAATACCCACAACTTGTAAACTATTTGTAAGATAACACTCAAAGGACAATGCACAATTGAAGAATTAAGTTTACACACACAAAAGTAGTTCCCCGTTATCAGCTTAAGTAGTTTCTAAATGTTCAGGCAGTTATCAGGGCCCAGTGTTTTGTTTTTTGATAATTCATTTTGTAAGATTAAACATCGAATCCTAAGTGATTTATGGCTCCTTATGGCTGCATAATGTGCACAATATTTTCTACATATCATGCTCGTGGTTTTGCTGCATGTCCATTAATCATCCAGAAAGAGGCTATAAATTATTAGGGCAGATGAAAAGAAGTTGAGACATATTTTATTGTGTTTTTTAATTTGGTGAAAAATGATGACTAATGAATTGTGACATAACACTTGATTGTCATGTGACTCGATCACTGTCATACGATTGGTTGATGTATATGTATCATCATACTATGTGAAACAATAACAGCTTTATACATGTGTTTTTAAAGATATGCTGACCTAATCAACACGAAAAGATCGCAATTAATGATAAATCAGAAACTTCTCAATTAGACCATTTTGCATATATGTTGAGTTTCTTAAACATGTTTATTTTGACAATTGAATTATTTTATTTCTAATGTAAAGAAGTCAATGACAATTGTATTAAGGTATCATTTTCCTATAAATTAATGTTAACAATTTAGAAAATTAGTCTGGGATCAATTTAATAGTATGCTTAAGCTAGAAGTTACTATTTGATTGAAAGAAATATAGGCATAACATAGAAGCTGAGATCAGATTAATGTAGTTTTGATAAATGGTTACATGCAGAATTTACTTGGAAATGAATTGAAAACTGAAAACCTTACAAATGAAAATATTCACACATTATAATTAAATAAGAAGTGTTTCATCATCAAACAGAAATAATGTCATAGTTTACAGTTTGCCCCATCTTGTATTT
>ENA-OREC01002259-OREC01002259.1-marine-metagenome-genome-assembly--contig:-NODE-2259-length-10486-cov-14.805073_pt1 | contig 10486 bp, 4 predicted proteins | sample MGYA00248626_ERZ508543 | MGnify/ENA primary metagenome ERZ508543 (study PRJEB26211, sample SAMN05518279) | marine metagenome | isolation source: Puget Sound, Washington, USA | host: Bankia setacea...
AATGTGTTCCCTTTCTTGTTCCTGTCCTTTGGGCTTCAACAGCCTAAATTTTGCTCCCATTTTCTGATACAACCCTTTCGGGCGTATATTGCCCGCTTTGCGGTGCTCTTGTTTAGCTTGCAGGGAAGTTAGTTCTGCATTGTTCACTATATAAGCACTCATTTTAAACAATGGCTGCATTATCCCACAAGCAGTTAATATTACAGAGCCTACAGCACTTTGATTTGTTGCAGTTACTGTTTCAGTATCTTGGTTTTGTCATTACATTATCAAACCAGATCTAAATGGAAATCTTAATAGCAACCTTTGAGATAAGGTTAATGCTGGTTAACTTACCAAGTATGTTTTTACCAAGTATATATAGTCTGTTTATCGCAGTTTCTCGGCTAATTTGTCTTCAACATAACAGTGCATCTCATCGACACCTATATCAGTGTCCAGATCTAAAGTAGAATAGTCAGGAAAACTATGTGCATTACTGATGGTTATATAATGTTGGATATATGAAACACCATAAAAATGCTTACGGCAATTATTAACTATGTCAGTGGCAATTAAAATCTTGTCTTTCTAAAAAATTGTGTTAACTAAATTAAAAATTCCGAGTGGTGAACTCTTTAGATAAGGAGTCTTATTGAAACAGAAACATGGTATATGATGTCCTCTTATAAAATTGCCTGTCAATATATATCAGAAGTTAGTTTCATAGATCGAGTTTAAAAGAGAAAAACTTATAACAGATGTTATTAATATTTTAATTAGCGAGGTCGCATTTTTGTGGTATGACATTTTTCTCAAAATGTTCAACAAATTCTTTCATCATATTCATTGTCCAAAAGTAGTGTTACATTTCAGAAAATCTTCTAAACTAAAGTCTGTAGCTTTGGCTCTTTGTTAAAACTGTTCAAAACCTTAATGCACAATTATTGAATTGATTGTTTTGCAAGGTATGTTTGGTTTTTGAATGAATTCTTTCCATCCAGATGAATAGATTAGTTTGTTGTACTCAATGATTCCTGTTTTAATTGCGGCAAATGTATTGGTACTTTTTCATTTGTCTTTTTGTTATTTTGGTTTTGGTTTTTTGTTTGATAGCGTTCAGCAGACGACAACTGTTAGCAGACGACAATTGTTGAGTGTGAGAATAGCTGTGTCGTTAATCTTGCGCTATGCCTCGCTTGATTGAGCCTTTGCTATAACTCAGACAGAGACATTTTAAACAACCGGGTTAACGTTGATATTGTTTATATGAGCAGTTATGTTTGTATTGTGTTTATAGGGAGGACGGAAAATTCATAGCCATTATAATGAACAGCGAACAGCGTAAGGTGGAAATTAGCTTATGAATATTATATTAGTGGGTATATATAGTGAGATAGGTGCAGTGTTAAATGTAAAGTCATTATGCAGGTGTAAAATACATGTATGGAGTGTAAGAATAAGTGATATTGGATGTATGAGATATGAGTTGAGTTTATACATGTAATGGTGTAACCATGAACAATATTCATACTCTCGAGTTCTATAGTTAACTTATGGTATAAATTCAAAGTGTAAATGAAAGGTTGAGCAGGTGAATAAAATGAGTATGTTTTTGTGTGTGTAGCATGTGTGAAAGTGAAAAAAGTGTTAAAGGAATTTAAAATGAAAATGGAAATTTAAGTTGAAATAAAAACAAAGATCTAACACTTAGAATAACTACAGTGTTTGTATTAAGTGTATGCAATTATGTATTCAGTTTACTAATATAACAGTAAGTTTAATTAACATGACCCTAACATTTGATAATAATCTTATTTTACTTAAATGTAATATTAACACAGTAAAATCTACAGTTAGGCTGTCTAAATCTGATTTACGCTGAGCAAAATCTTAACTTTTAAATGATCATACAGGTAAATGATCATACAGGTAAATGATCATGCAGGTAAATGATCATGCAGGTAAATGATCATGCAGGTAAATTATCATGCAGGTAAATGATCATGCAGGTAAATGATCATGCAGGTAAATGATCATGCAGGTAAATGATCATACAGGTAAATGATCATACAGGTAAATGATCATACAGGTAAATGATCATACAGGTAAATGATCATACAGGTATAGATTTAAGTTAAACTTGGTAGGATTGGTAGGATATACAGTTTCAAAGTTTACAGTTATTGTATTGGTAAGATCAAGTTAGATGGTTGTTGAACAGATGTAAAGTAACTGAATCTGGTAGAAGGTTAAAGGGCTTGTAGGCTAACGGTTTATTTTATATGAAAGCCTTTTTAGGACTACGCGGTTTTATAAAGTTGTCGTAGCGAAAATATGAGTGACAGTCGACTTATACACTCTGTCATTGTAGAGGAGCTTGTGTCGAGTTTTAGATTCGTAGTAAATGAAAAGAAACATTGGAGTAATTAAATTTTTAATGGGTATGTTAAATGGAGCGATTTGTTAAAAAAGCGAGAGAGAAACGTTCAGTATGACCGCAGTGGGTTGTGGTTATTGGACGAGCTTTACATAAAGGAACGGCTAAACCAGATAATCGATTGAACAGAGAAAGAGAGTGGTGGAGGGATTATACAGTGCAATATTAGCAAAAGTTTGTTTAATAGATTTTTATCTGACAGTTTAAAGAAAAGGCATATGGGCGATCAAAAAATGTTTCAAGTGAATAAATGATGTTCGTTTATTGGGGTTAAATTGTTTTGTTGACGTTCTTTGATAATATGGTAAATGCAATTTGATGATTAATGCTCGGGGAAAGGACAAATGGAAAATTGAAATGAGCGGAGGAAAGTGTTTGATTACTGGAGTGTGTAAAAGATGACGCAGACAAAATGAAGTAATATGTGAAATGGTATGAATGAATGTGTAGATCTGCAGGCAGCTAAGTTGGATGTATGCGGGAAAATAATGTACACACAATCGTTACTACATTTTGTTTAATTAGATTTTATTTGAGAATTAATGTCTGTCTCTAAAAAGGAGTTTATGTTTTGAGTGAAGGTTAAAGTTAGGATTATGAGAATGGATTCATTTTTTTGTGTGCACAAGGATTTTTAATTGTTTGAAAGTGTCATACATGTTCCTACTAGTATTGGAAGAAAAGAGTACTTGGTGCTTTGAATATGATTTTACAGATATGTTTTAGTGACATTAAGGTGACAAGGTTTGGATTTTTTTTAATTGATTCATAATTACATTGGATTAAAATGAACATGTGTGGATATATGTTTCCTATGTGTAGGAAGTAAATTGTAGTGTCTGTTTTACCAATGTTTTAAAGAAAAAGTTGGATGGAAGTTAAGAAAAAATGAAAATATATATGAAAACAAGTGAAGCATTTAAAGTAGACATTATTTATGTATGCATATACTTACAATTTGTGGCGTATATTTTTCATGGCTAATTACATTTATTGATTGTTTTAATTATAATTGTCAATTAAATGTGACATAATGATAATGTGAGGGGGTTATTTGTCAGTTAATTTAGTCTTAATATTTTATCACATAATTAAAAACGTATATGATAATTATTTGACATAAACACAAAATCAATCAAAAAAATGATGAAAAAAATGAGTGTTTATTTTTATAAAATGTTACTGTATTTGTATATTTTTAATTGGAGTGTGATGTGTTTATAGATTTTTGATTGCTAGCAGTATAGGATAATGTACATAAAGTTTTTATTTCAAATACTTGTATTTCCACCATTAAATTCACAAGAATTAACAAGCCTCAGCTTACCCAAAAAAATCAATTATTGAAATTTACACTAGCAAGTTTAGATTATCTAGCTTTGCACCAACACATTTCAGTTATAGAGCTTTACATCAACAAGTTTCAGATATTGAGCTTTACATAAAAAAGTTTCAGTTATAGAGCTTTACACCAACAAGTTTCAGATATTGAGCTTTACATCAACAAGTTTCAGTTATTGAGCTTTACACAAACACGTTTCAGATATTGAGCTTTACACCAACAATTTTCAGTTGTTGAGCTTTACACCAACACGTTTCAGTTATTGAGCTTTACACCAACAAATTTCAGATACTGAGCTTAACACCAACAAGTTTCAGATATTGAGCTTTTACACCAATACATTTCAGATATTGAGCTTTACACCAACCAGTTTCAGATATTGAGCTTTACACCAACAAGTTTCAGATATTTATCTTCATACACTAACAAGAATCGGATATTGAGCTTAACACCAAATATATTAACAGAATCTGTCTCAGCTGATCTTGATTTCTATTCAGGGCAACTAACGGAAGAAACAGCTCTCTGATTTTTCCAAGTGTTGGATAATAATGAGGAGAAAATACCTACCAAGGGACTGACCACTAATGATCTGACTGTATCTTGATGTTAGTGGAGGGAAGAAATTGGTTGTTCTGTTGGGGAAAAGGGAGTAATGATTGGCAAGTTTGGGGTAGAAGATTTTCGAACTTTGGCACTGGCTATAGTTGAAGATGTTATGAAAGAGAAGTCCAAAAGTAAAAGGTTTTGGATTTGTCATGAATATTTCGGTTTATAGTGGAAATTACAGAGCATCTCAATAACAGTGGGATATATTGTACAGAAGAGGTGGTGATGATGATAAGGTGGGAGGAAATTAGGACTGAGGTTTCTTAAAGATTGTAATGCTGGGAGTTAATGAATAATCAAAGTATGTAAGGGGTGTTAAATTTGTAGTAGTGAAGAGTCCATGCGATTATACAAGTGTGCCTGCAAGAGAGAGAGAGAGAGGAGGGGGGGGGAGAGAGACAGACAGACAGACAGAGAGACATACAGACAGACAGAGAGATGGAGAGGGGGAGACAGACACAGAGAGAGAGAGAGATGGAGAGGGGGGAGACAGACAGAGAGAGACAGACAGAGGAAGAGAGGAAGAGTAATAAACAGTGATTATTCTTGTTTAAAGTTGTTTTGTTTTTATCAGTTTAGCAAGATCAAGGAAGATTTATCATGTGTGATTATAATTGATTTTCTGCAAAATTGAAGGCAACATGACAAATTAACAGAAACATTTGTTATATAGATGTTTATGAAATCTGATAATATTAGATTCTACCATTTAAGTAACAATAGATAATAGCTGAAATGGAACAATTTCAAAATACAAGGAAAAAACTAGTTCTCTGTTGAAATTGTGTTGAGATATAGTAAAGTGCCAAAATGACAGCCTTGGAATTACATGTAGTACCATCTGGATTATTGGAGCTGATTGGTTAAATGTGTAAATTTCGGTGGCCCCAAGTAGGGGTAGGAATAGGGATTGCAGTGAGGGGCTGTTCAGATAGGGAAGTGGATTTACTATGATGAAATGGTCCTATAAAGGGAAAGAATGCACATGGCAGGGAAAGACGGTAAGAAATGGCAACACTTTATTGGTGGCATAATTGTATCTATAGTCTTTGTCTGTTCCTAAATTATTAACAATGCTTTATGTTCTGAATTGTAGCGTGTATATATATGTGTCTACTGTAAACTTAAAAGAGTATGTACAGAATTTATTTAACTATGTAACCCAACCAACTATGACACAATTGTTATATGGGAGTCCAAAAGGGCACAGAATTGCAATCCAATTTGGTCGATCATATACCTTCAAAATACTGTCTTGAATTGTTTCAGATATATATATATATCTGAAACAATTCAAGACAGTATCTTGAATATTTAATATATATATTAGTACCATGAAAGTCTCGAATCAGTTAAACTATACTGTTATGTTGATATTTAATAACTACAGCATAGCATAATGTGGTTATAGCTTGACCATATTGTAACATTGTACTCACTTTTACATCAGTTTTGTTCTGTTAAAGAAGTCGGATTTTTTAAGATTAACACTAAAATACACCCATACAAAGTTAAACTGCAAGGTAAATCCCTGTCCCCAGCATTCTATAGGACTGAGTGGGTTGTGAAGTATGTGAGTGTTCAACTGGTTCAAAGTCGATATCAAGTCAACACTTATACTCACTATTTATTTCATTTCCAAATGTCAATAGATCAATAGTTGAAAATCAATGATGACACTCTAGATATAGAAGAATATATATTTAGTTGAAGTTAACAGCAAGAGTGAGGTAACTGTGACCTATTTGAATTCACTGATACTATAGTTTGATTTCACAGTAAATATATGTCAAAAGGTTCGAGATTAACAGGATATCCATTGAATGATATATATCTTCCAATGCGATATGTAAAAATGGAATGATTACTTTTTAAATAGCAACATACTTACACTGGTATCAACACAAATTCTTGAACAAAACCTAGACTAAATTTGATTACCTAGGTTGGATAAATTGTATACTGTGTTATGCTCTCTACTCTTAGATCAAATTGAATAGTTCAAACATTGTTATTGTCAACTAATAAATGTGTGCTAAACCACTTTTATTAAACTATTACTTTGGCAGGTTAATAACTGTATCGTGCTCATCTTACGAGAATGAATACAGAGGTGCATGGGTAGAGTGTCTGACTTGCAATCCATCAGTGTGAGTTCGAACCCCATCAAAGGCTGTTTCGTTGTTTCCTTGAGCAAGAAACTTAATAAACATGTCATATTTCTTAGTCACCCACCATCTGCTGAATATAAGACCCATTTCTTTAATTTGAGACAGATCACCACATGTTATTATTCAATTACCATGTGTTTAATGCAAAAAACAAACATTTAGAACTAGCACTTATACGGCAAGGAATCAGCTTTCACAAAACTTGTACAGCTTTTGACCTTCGCCTTTAATCCAATTTTGAGTGTTTTTCTTCAGGTATGTGCTTTAATCCATTAATCCTTTCTACCACCAAGTACCTTTCATTTCTAGTCCCTATACAGCAAGTATACCCAATAATAACAAGGTCTAGTATTTATCTAAGTAATTTGAATGTTTATCCCCATTATATGGCCAAGATCCCCCCATTGTATGGCATTATAAGATAAGCTATTGGACTGTTTGGTATTGAGTCCATTTCTCCCGCTATTTAAACTGTTATATTGCATTATATTCCCCCTTATGCTTTCTTATACACAGGTTAAAGGAGTTATATAACAGTAAATTGATCTCTATAATAAATAAATTGGAGATCTAAATTCATCCCATTCGTAATTACATATACATCAAAGAGAGTGACAAGAGTTTTAATTTCACGCTGATTGGCTTAATTTATTATTGCTACTTGGGATATTACATCTATGGAATGTTTGGTATTACAACATTTAATCAATAGATTGGCAAATATATAACAAAGAAGATGCATAAGCTTAAAGTGAAATTTTCATTTTAAGACCACTGTACTGTGGAATTTGCCTTATTATTCCACCAGGGTAACACGTAAGTTTTTAAATGCTCAAGGACGCTTTCCTTGAATGAATTTCATGTCACGTCTCATGCAGGTTATAATTAACGTGTGTCATATACATAATATATGTTATGGTTATATAACATTGAAAACAAGACTCAAGTCATGTAATAAATAATTACCCAACTCACAAGTTCAAATTTTCTAATTTAGGACCCACCTCAGGCCTTTTTCTATAATTCCCATGAGACCCGTTCCCAAAGCAAAATATACTTTTTCTCCCAATCTGACCAAAAAAATCCCAATCAGAAGCACCTACGAAAAATCGTATACCGGAGGTACCACGAATCTGTTGTGAAGCCGCAAAATAAACTTCAGTTAAGCTACATTCGGGCAGGCTCCGACAAATCTACTGCCCAGAGCCCGCTGGCTACCAGAAAAATAACCTGCACAAGCAACATTTTAAATCAGTTGCCCGGCGATCGTATCAGTATGACTGGCAGCGCATTTACAATCTGCCAACACGCTTCCAATACACAGTAGCATCTTACACACCACGTATCCCAAGTGTAAAAGCAGAAAATGTGTCGTCATTCGGATTTTATCGCTGATTTCATATAAAGCGCACATAATGAGTCATCGATGACAGCATTGAATCGGGCGTCTGCTTGCAAATGTAAGTGAACTTGTAACAGGACCCAGAACCATAAATGTCGCATAACAGTAAATGCTACTCAAAAACAATTGTCGAATCATTTTTTCCTAAAGTTTCGACTTTCACAGTTGTCCGATCGGCATCATAAGAAAATCTTCTTTTTTTAAACTATGAAAATTGGATTTAAAGTGATTAAATTTCTTCCCAAATTGGCAAATTTCACGACGCAAAATTTCCCAATTTGACTGGGGTCTTTTTCCCAAAATGGACAGAAAAAGGCCTGCACCTTTTTACTTTTTACTAAATTTTGGCAAAAAAATGTCTTGACCTAAAAAAATGACCCACTTACAAAAATTGGAGGGAAAACAATAAGTAATTTTTCTTTTGTTTGGTTTACGTGGGGAAAAGAAAGCTGTGTAAGTCTAACAACAAATGACAGTTTGCACTTTACATGACAGCTCATAGATCAAGAGTGTTTTATATATCCAGTGTTGTACTAAGTCATAGTAGAGGCAGGCTTGTCCAGGATACAGTGTTGTTGGATTAAAGTTGTTGTATGCACCAAGTAGAGAAACAACCATGCACATCTAAAGCATATAGATTTTAAAGCATGCACCCCAAATCCTATACCTTTTTCACTACACTAGCCCACTTTGTCTAAGCATACTAAGTTTTAAATCGATGACATTGAACAAAATATTAATAAAAAAGATAACTGTGATCAGCAGTTAAAACATGATTAGCAATTTTTTTATTTTTTTTTAAAAGTTTAATTTTCTGTTTACATTTTCAGCAGTTACCTTCAAAACATAGTCTATGAAACACTGACAATAACCAAACTATCAACACAGCTAGAACCTTCTGTACACAGGTTTGACTGTATATTTCCTCATTTAAACTGATATATGATTTATTTCTGTAAATACATTATGCCACCATTATGATTAAGGTAACTATAAAATAACAATTTAGTTAAAGAGAAAATTTTCCATTCTCGTTATATCTTTACTGTAGGTAATCACTAATACCATTAAGGCCTCATCTCTGTAATTATTACAATCAGACAAATTCATGTTATGACTACTTCATCAAAACGATCAGTGTTCTTTCCTAACATTAGATCCACTCTATATACCTCCATGTTGTTTAATTAGCGTGTAGGTTAAATGATAGAAATAGTGCCTGGTATCATTTGTAGAGAAGCAATCTGTACAGACTTAGCAGAGAAATTGTTATAAACTCTAGTAATATGCTAATGCTCAACAATTTATTCATGGAAAAAGGAAACAAATTGCCTCTAAGATTATGGGAATAATTACAGCATATAGACATACATACTTATGCTGCTACTATGGCTCTTGTAATGCTTTTTAAATGAAAAACTTGGAAAACTTACATTGAAAAGACTGACTTTTTATCGTTTATTATGCAATGGCTTCTGGTGAAATGATTTGACTGCTTTAAATTTCTCTTACAGACTCTCATATAGTATCAATATATTACATAGACTGCCTAGATTTTAATATTTATATATTCTATTGGCATATGTTCAAATGTCTGTAGTGATATATAACTGTGTGATTATAGACAACTACTGTGAATGAAATGTACATACAGCAGGTGTTTGGCAAGTTAATAAACTGTTACATCATTACTGTCATTTATGATAATAACAAGACAAAAAAGAAATGCTCAAAATACAAATTCTTAAAAATGAATCAATAGTATAAGTAACAAGTAAGCAGAAATTCCTCTTAACTCTGATGATAACATAATGTAAATTGAAAAAGGCAAAACATCTAAATAAAGTATGTGAGCAAAAGACAAGTTACACTTATTACACAAAGAACACCATTTATTTCTTTATCACTAAACCAATGCTGAACAAAACAATCTATTGTATAGTCACTGGATAATATATAAACACATAAAAATTAACATTCGTAAGAGAACTCCATACATCAGCAAAACCATGTTGAAATAAACCCATTAGAAACCAAATTTTTTCAGCGTCATTCAGAACCATGTTTCAAATTCACTGCTACTGTTGTTCTGTTGTGGTTTTGGGCAGTTTTAAGCATCCCACTGTTCAATCTGTATTAGTTCATGTTACCTGTTAATTGCTGTAATTAATGACCTGTCAACTGTTGCCTAGGACCAGGTGCACTACATGGTTTATTAATTGATTATTTTTACAGCATAATTCAACAGGTTGGTTGGACCCATGTTTATGTTATCATTTTGTACTGAACATATGTAGCTAAAAACTGTCTGCCAGGAGGAAATAATTATGTGTACATGAAATATTAACATTTTATGGGCGAATATATCAAAGTTTGGCGGAAAAGTTAGCCTGGTTAAAAGGTTAGAGCTTGTTGAGGTGAAGGATGTATATAAGGTGAAGGATGTATATAAGGTGAAGGATGTATATAAGGTGAAGGATGTATATAAGGTGAAGGATGTATATAAGATGAAGGATGTATATAAGGTGAAGGATGTATATAAG
>ENA-OREC01002260-OREC01002260.1-marine-metagenome-genome-assembly--contig:-NODE-2260-length-10486-cov-13.034682_pt1 | contig 10486 bp, 3 predicted proteins | sample MGYA00248626_ERZ508543 | MGnify/ENA primary metagenome ERZ508543 (study PRJEB26211, sample SAMN05518279) | marine metagenome | isolation source: Puget Sound, Washington, USA | host: Bankia setacea...
ATATCTCTAACTGATATACATGTAGTACACTGCTTTTCTAGAGAATACTGGTAAATATACTCAAGATGCCAGCGAGGTATAAATGTTATCTACTGACCAGATCCCTTATAGCACCAGGAAACAATCATTAACACCACTGACCATGATCAAATAACACCTAAGTGTACAATCTGGCATTGATCAAACTTGAATTATGTATCCGAATTGCAGGATACAGTGATTACAGGAAATGCCCAAGGGGTTAATTGTCTACACTTACTACTAAAAATAACAGTCTAAATCAATTATTATCATCTGAGAACATCCACAATAAGATAGTTACATAAATATTGATTACCGGGTCTCACATCCAAAAAAATATAATTGAATGTTTCAGAATTTAATACATATTGCAAAATTGTTTGTTGGTCTACTCACAAAGACATCAGAAATATGAAAAGTTTTACCTTTTACTTTTCTATCATCTGTTTCACTGTTGGGGTCTTCTTTTTCAATCTCTTCCCTGGACTTGTCAGGCTTTTCATCTTGTACATCACTAGTAGCACCTACATTTTCTACACTATCATTGCTTATAACATCAACAGGTTCATCATGGCCACAATCAGCCATTGCAGTTTCACTGTTCCCATCTTTCTGCAGTCTGTCAGATGTATTGGAGCTATTCTCCTCTGGTTTTGTATCAGGAGATGTGACCACTGACATGCTGTCTTCATTTGATTGTGATGCCATCTCTAAATAAAGAAACACTTCCATTGCAATAAACAGCCTTTTGACAGACTTGCTTTCATTTGTACTCATTAATCTGGCGTTTTAACATATTTAAAGTCTTGTTTATACTCAGCAACCCAACCTGCTTTTTACAAGACATACTTAGATGCAGTATAGGACTTCTAAAATTAAAAATTATCCAATAGACAGGCAATACATTTCCGGGTCTCTCTCTCTATCCATATTACCCGGTCTCAAAATTCCCAGTTCACGTCAACTTAAATTCTCTAGGCTATTCAATCAACAAATAATAAATGCATGCAAAATCATTTAAAATACAACATTTGTACAAAAAAGTATTACTTTAAATGATGTTTTCTCATGTGGAACTTTTCATTAAAATCACAAAACATCCTGATTGTGGCTTCAATATGCACACAATGACCAAAAAACAACAGCATACTGCATCCGATGATCCATTTTTTTTAAAAATATTGATTAACTTTAATTGTATTTATTAATTGATTGAATACCACACTCATGGAATAATGGATACCGCTACTAAAGCAAGCAACAGAAATATTGCAGACAGAGACCGGGACTGGGAAATAGTATGTCCCCGAATTGACCTTAAAACTTGTCTTAAATGTGCAGACTAATGACATGTATTGTACTATAACTTTTCACCATAAACAGTTACTTGTATGTTGGATGAAATTGATGCATGAAATTAATTGACAGCATTGTTTTGACAATTTCAGAAGAGATTTATCTATGTACGATCAAATGATTCTGTTTGATTGTTCTGCTAGTACGTGATGAAGAAGAATGAAACTTTCTATTACACTGCGACTCTATTATAATGTGGTCTCAACGTGGCTCCCAAATATTTTTCCAATATACTGTGCGAAAATGTCAGCAGACGATCGCAGTATTACACAATGGAAACTGTGAAATCCGTACTCCCTGTGTATTTCCTAGCCTAGTTTGACACCAGTTAATCTTCCCCGAGGCGGTGTCAACGGGTTACTCGGTATACAATGCTTATGTAATCGGGGATCATGACTGTCGTTAAAAGACGATTGAGCAACTTTTGTTTACAGAGTAAAACTGCCGCCGCACATAGAAAACATGATAATGATGATTAACAATGCCGGGGATGTCTTTCAATTTGCAAGAAAACAAAAGCTTCACAACATGTAAAGATCAATGCAAAAGCCAGTGCAAATAAATATGCGCATTATATTTCATATCAATGATAATTTAAACCGATTCATAGTTTTTAATGCAAGTTTATGAAAAATCTTACAACGCGTGTACCTAACTACACGCAGATCTACTTCCCTTACAGTACAGTCACTTCTGCTTGTCAAGGGAGTGGGCTAGCTTTTACTTAGATCGAACGTTAACGTACATGCAGAAGCGTTTTCGTCACCAAAACAAACCAATTTACATAGGTATCGGAATGAAATATAGTAAATCAAATGCAACACCTATTGATACCGTGATTTATAAATATTTTGTGTGTTATAACTACATATATAACTAAATACACCGACTGATGTCCCATACCAAATGATGGTGGGTGGGGGATTTGTTTACGTATGTGAAAACCTGGTAAAGAGGTTGTCAAAACGATTTTGATCAATTTGAACAATGGTCACGTGTATATAATGCGGTTCGTTATAACGCAGATTTTTCCCCGTGGACCCCGACGACTGCGTTATAATGGAGTCGCAGTGTTTCATTGAATGTCAGCAGTTCTAGCCACCACCAATGACGTTTTTGGCAATAGAACATTCTAAAAAGTTGTTTTAATCACAATATATTCTAAAAATTGAACAATATCATAGAAGAATATTGAAAGGCTTATTAAAAATAATTGACAATGAAGCATACATTACAGAAACTCATTTAAGTGTAATACTGAAAAATGCTTTGCTGGGATTACAGTCAAAACACCCCCAGTCAAAACGGCCACATTTGGTCAAAACACCCCCAACTGGATGCATATTTTCAGGAATTTAGTCAAAACACCCCCACTATTGAAAATTGTTTATTGTTTCATTAATATAATGGTATAATGTTATGTCAAATAAGTGTGAATTATAGATGTATTTGAATGTGTTTTATTGTAGTAGATATTATAGTGGAGGTCACAAAATATAATTGTGTGTGATTTGGGTTGTTTTTTAAATGCAACTATATTGGATAAATAATTGTCTATAAATTGTATCTTTTATTTGTTCTGCCAATATGTTTTACTATTACATTTTTACTGTCTTTTTTTATTAATTAATGTGTCATTGTAAATAATGAAAGTTTGTAATTATGTTGCTGTTTTTGTTAATCTTGATTGTCACTTTTAACAGTATTGTAACTTTAATGAATTTAAGCTTACAGTAGAGACTAAATACTGTTTTGCATCGTTTTTTTGTAATGAAAATTATATCGTTGTGGGATAAATTTTGAAATGTGCATAAAAGGGACATATACTTACATAGTGTGTAGCACCCTGGTATAACATGTAAATAATTCAAAAAGACGTGTGATAACCATAGTTGGGATCCCAGCAGGCACAACAATGTTGAAATATGGTTGTATTTGAAAGTTGTACTGATGTGATTTCAACGTTGAAACAAAGTGGAGGTGTTTTGACCAAATGTGGCCGTTTTGACTAGGGGGTAATTTGACTTGATACCCTTTGCTTGCCAACATTAAACAGAAGTCCTAACGAGGTTCTCTAGAAGGTGAACTTTGTTGCTTTTATTCCTTTAAGCCTTTTTAGGAGAATATTTAAATGATAATAAAGCAAAATCATGTTTCATAATTAGAAAAACGCTAAATTGCCCAATTAGGTGATGACCATTTGGCACACACATAAGTTCCTATCATCTTAAATTGTCCAAAACACTTTATGCTACACAGACACATTTCATTTTTTATTTGATATGTGTACAAGATGACATCAGAATCAGAGATTGATGTTTACTCAGGTAATAAAAGTTCGTAGATTATTTAAATTAAAGAAAAAATTACGACCTTTCATTACCGAGAATTCGAGAACTAGTGCCAGACAATGAGACTCACTTTAAAATGAAATCAAAACTGTAAGCTAATTCAACATTCAGATTAAGTTCCACCAATGACAGTCGCCAGATTATGATTTAATTAGCAAACACATACCTCAAAATAATATTCAGCGTGCAATCTAGATGAAAGAAACTCTCAAACAGTTTCAGATAGTCTTAGCATGCATGTACACGTTACTTTCTTTTTTTTGACAATTCGTGTCAACAATTGTCCGCCATGACAGTTTTGTCTAAAACGCGGATTAAGTCTGGCTTAAAATGCGGGTACATCAATATATTCCAGAAGGCAAAGTGCAACACAATCCATTAGACCATGGTTATATCAAATTTATAGAAAGATGAGTTAATTAAATGGTATGCATCCTCGATATCCGGGATGTCTAGTGTGCAGAGGATGATTTTATGTATAAAACTTAAATTGACAGTATAATATAAATAATTAAATATTGACATGTTATATACATGTGTGTGTCTAGTATTGGCTCACTGTATTAATTGTTATAATGTATTGATACAATATAGAATGCAAGTTACCCAAGGGTCATACAGTCCCTCTTCTATAATGCATGATAATACTGCTGTGTTTTAACGTGATGCCAAATGTTAGAAAGAAAGTAATCAGTTCCAGAACAGACGCAACTAATTTGTGTTTGTTTGTGTTAGTACTATTCATTTAACTGAAGAGAACATTCAAGCATCAAGACAATGACATGTTTATAATTAGACAAAGATGGATAGAAACTGCATTTTAAATGAATATAAGAATGGTAAAACTTATCTTTATCTATATATTGCCTTAGTAAACCCATAGTTTAAGTTGTTTTGTTACAAGATTCTCTTTGTATACAAAATGTACATACCAGACAATTTGGTGCTAAAACATTACCTATATAGACACAATTAACGGCTGTATTTTAATTATAAATTACAGGATATAGGAGACCTTTACCATTTTGTTTGTTTTTGTCCAAACTATAGAACCATCAGACTAGTTTAACATATATTAGTTAATTTTATTATGTTAGACGTCAGTTTTTAAATTTTATGAATTGTTAAGTAGTCATGACAAAAGAACCCTTTACAATAGGAACAACGCTAACTTAAATATTCAATCAATTTAATCGAAAAAAAATCTTATATTTGTTAAATTCATTTGTTTCTTTAAACCCTCACTTCTGTAACTCTCCATATGGACTCATTTTGTAACACAAGATACTTGGTTGGTTCTGCCTTTATTGAATGTGTGGTATTTTTTGTATTTATGTAAGTGTTTATAGACAATGTATATACATGTATTGGAAAATAAAACAAAATCTGTTTTGCTCTGTACATGTAATAATGAATCATAAATTCATAATAAGTATTGCCCTGGTGTAATAAAATTATTTTTGCTGTTACATTATTTTTTTAATTGTCATCTCTCCATTGAAAAGCACCTTAAACAGTATGACCATGCCAGTATCATTTCATACTTTGGTGCCTTATGATCCTTGACCCTATTGTTCTTATTTTTTAAAATTATAAATAACTTCTTTTTTTCACTTAAAATCAGCGTATTGTGTCAAACTTTCAATATGTATCTTACCTCTATTAATGATCACAACTTGGTTATGGGCTTATTACCAAAGGCTTCAAACAACAACATCAATCCTTCAGTGTTCAGTTTCAATCATCTGTCTACTTATGTGTTATATGTATATGTACAAGTGGTGGCTGGTTGTTGACTTGTTATTAGTTTTCTATAGGTCAGTGTATTAGTTTGTGGACATGAGATAAATCAGCTAGTAGAACCGAGTACCTGTACACTGGGCAGCGATTTGAGATGTGTAGAGACCGAATATTAAGCTTCTTAAGGTGGTAGCTATATAGAGCATACACTTTTTATTTAATAGAGCTCACATTTGAACCTAGGCAGCCATACCAAACAGTGTTCAACAATGGTACCAGTAACTCTCTTTCTGGTTGCTCAGTACTTATTATTTAATGACAAGGGGAGGCATGGCGTAGTGGGTGGAGCCTCTGACTCAGAATTGGTCAGTCTTAGGTTCAAACCCCATGAAAGCTCCTGTTGTCTCCTTGAGCAAGACACTTTAAAGTTATTGCTTAGTACTGGTTGATTTAAGGAACAGATTCCAGCTTGATTTACATAAGAAAATGGCTTGTTCCAAAAGCAAACCAAAATAAGCTAGTATAAACTAATAAATGATAATCTCTCTCTGTGTCTGTGTGTGTGTTAGTGTGAGTTTATCTCTGAGGGAAAAAACACAACGTTTAGTTGGCACTAAACTGTATTGCCAAAAATTAATACAGGTAAACTCCCTTCTGTAAATTTCAGAACTGTTCAAGGGAATTATTATGATGCTTTCACTTATAATCGAAAGCTTAATATAAAATGTGCAGATCAATATTATGAATACACAATCATGTAGTGAAATAGGCAAATAATTTGACTGAGGTCTTTTGGCAATGAATAAATGTACATGTATTGATCTTCAGTTAAATGCCAAGTGACTAATGAATCACAGCCACAACAACCAGCATATATACCTGTTGAATATGTTTTAATTGTAACAATAAGAAATCAAAACATATATAATTTTTTGCTTAATTTTAATATAAAAAAAACACATTCATAACATAATATCATTAATAGGAATGGAATTGTCACATCATAGTACACAGATAATGTTGTAGATTAAGTTTTTGTGAGAATAAATACACATAGAGTATAGCAAAAAGAGAGAACACTTTTCCCCATGTTTTATCTCAATAGTCTATGGTATTCAGGATATGCTTGTACTCTAAACAAAGGCCTGTATTAAACGACCTTAAATCAATCATACAACTTGTATCGTTATGGCCTCAATGCTTTGTACATCTATAAAGATATGGAATAGCTAAATAACTATGAACAGATATACCGGTACATGTAAGTATGGTATTATACAGTGATTGTAAGAATGTCGACATTGAGGAAGCTAAATTAAAATTGCCAGCTCCTTATATGCCTTTACCAATCCTAAATTGAAGATAAACTTAAAGCACAAGTGAGCTACAATTAAGGTAATTCAAAGCAGGTTTACCTTTAATCAACATATTGCAATGGTAAAAACAAGAAACAATTAAATGTTTAACACTGAAACATAGTAAGTGAATACATTTACAATGGTCAAAACAAAAAACTCATCATTTAATGGTATTAACACAATAAGATAAAGTCTTCATTTTTTAATGAGCTCAATTGAACATGAAAATTATGATTTAGGTTGCCAATGTTATGATATACAAAGGCATGTGTCACTATTATCACTTAATCTCAACAGCGTTATGGAGTACACATGGACCTGTTGACGAACTGCATTTTTAACAAGGCATTTAATTTTTACGATTCAACACTTTACAAATCTAGATAGCCTTTATAATTTAACTTAGTCTCACTGACAATTCATACAGAATTCCATGATTTTGAGTAGTGTTGTTAGTTCAACTTCCTCTTTTGACGATCATTGTCTTGATTGTATTAGTCCATATCTCTTTACCTCTTGCTAACTTTATTTCGTGCCATACTTTTCTGCACCATACGACTTGATTGTTGGTAGGTGACTGGCATGTCATCGGCTAGCTCATATATTTCTTCCACTGCAGGACTGCCCATGTCACCCATCATCGGAGCCGCCATCATCATTCGGGCACCAGGTGGTGGTGGTGGTGCCCCTCCCATTCCTCTCATGTGATGGCCTCCACCAAATGCCATAGCTCCAGTGTTAGGCTTAAAGTTCTTTTTCACCTCTGCTAATGACCCCATTTTAGATAATGCGTTAACTTCTGTTTTTTCTGAAGCACAATCTAGTTCAAATCCGTGGCGGTGGAGCTGCTTCGCCCTCATTCCCTTTGATGCGATTTTCGAGTGTACTCGTCGTGACATTTCTTCCGGATCGATATCTCTTCCAGCAGCCAAATCAGCTTGGACTTCTTCGTTCACCTCATCCATCAACTGTTCCAGTGCCATCTCTTCCTGTGCTCCTCCTATAATAACCTGTGAAAGAACATTGGCTTTGGTCAAAGGAACATACTGACCACCAGTTACATAGGCTAAAGCCATAAAGAAGTCTTTGTATTGGGCTATACTAGGTTCACAACCAACCACATATAATGTTATCCCTTTCTCTGCCATCTGATTCACTACAACCATTGGATCGATGCCCGCTGGACAGCCATCAGGAAAACAGTCACCAGAAGCACCTAAACCATGTGGTGGGGCATCAGAGATACAGACACAAATTTTAGTTGCTTCTTCCCGCCAACTTAGCTTTAACACATCGTGAAGTCCGTCTGCAACAGCTTCTGGGGTATCGCCACCTCCAAGTGCGGAACTATTGGCCAACCAGTCTTTCATAGTCTTTGGAGATGGAGTGAAATCATGTACCTCTGTAACAAAAGTACTATCCTGTGGTGGATGATCCCTGTAATTTACCAGTGCTAATCGAACATCACTCTTTTCACTTGCTACAATCTTTTCAACGATTTGAAGTATGTTGTTCTTTGCCGAGGCTATAAACGAGCCCATACTGGAAGTACAATCCATGGCAAACGCTAAATCCAACAGTTTAATATCATGTTTCTTCACTGGAGGCCTCTGGTCAGATTTTTTGTCCTCTTCCTTCACTGTATGTATCTCCTTTTCTGCCATCTTTGAACAATTTCACTATAATCCAACTATTAAATGTGTTCACTAACCCCAATGCTATAAAACTAGGATCTCCGCTCGAGACTGCTTAATATACGAGCAAACGAATATAGTGGATTGCGAGTGAGGCGTCATAATATATTAATAGTTATGAGGTATATCCCGCATACTGAGCTGGAGAAAATGTCATTTCCCAAAACAATCCAGCAAGTTTTGTGTATTGACAGTCTATTTATAGACATTGCTCTGCGTTCTAAAAATAAAGACAACTATCATATCTATTAATAGAATATTACCCGAGATTGCAATATTATTGTGAACATATTCTGCCACACACGGGAAGAGAAGCCAAGAGGTAAGGTTTAGAAATTTGCCTTTATTTCCAATTTTCCGTTGGATTCTGACTATCTGTAAGTTAAGTGAGTACAGCACATAGTTTAATGTACGTAGTTCTTCATTGAAAACCATTCATTTGTGAATATTTTCGATGTGTCAAATGCATTTGGCCATCAGAAAAATGGCTCAAATGCGAAGGGTTTTGTTTGAAGAACTAAGTTTAGTGGTGTACGTAGATCTTGATTCGGTATTTTACTATACATGCTTTAGTTTCACCGTACTAAGTCTTTATGTACATACTTACGCCAGTGGTCGTCCTAGCTACAATAATGAACGATCAGGGATTTTGATATTTTGTTTTGAATCCCTGTCTCGAGACTGTCGAATAAAAAAATCGTGAAAAAGACTCGTTGACGGCCATTTAGATGGACTAGTGGTCTTCCATAACTGTACATATAATGTGTGCGTATTGTTTCGTTTCAATATAAACTCATTAAGTCTAAATGTTTTAAACTCTGTTTTCACTTAATCACTGACCTATAAACTATAAGATTATTAATTACATGTAGCCTTAGTAAATGTGTTGTATTTATTTCACTATTTCACCTCAGCATTGTCTTGAAGCTCTGCCACTAACTCCCTTTTTGCATTCAAATGAAGAGTGTATGATATATAAAGCAAATTTAGAAATAACAATAGACGCATCCAAGTATAATCTGCACATGTCTGAAAACGCACGTAATCTATGTTTTATTCGTTTGTAGTGTAGTAGAATTAAAGCAAGAAGCTTATGTTTGGTATTGATTTACCAAAATGGGTTGTTTTGGAGGGGAGAGTAAGAATCTTGAAATTGAAGCCAATCTATACCCCTATTAATAAATCGAGCCTTTAACACTTAGTTTAAATAGCAAGAGTTTAAATGGTCAAAAGCAAGACACATGATAGTATGGGTGGGTAAATCTTAATTTAGAGCTAATTGGCTGACTATATTTAATGATTAAAATACAGCCCTATAATGATCGATACACTAACACAGGTACACAGCTGAAACTATAAACACTACATGTATTGATATCCTTGACATACATGTACCAGATATGTCAGGGATTGTTATTTTTGTAGAGGCAGGTGGTAGTTTGAAGTAATTTGGGACGTTGACTTGTGTACTAGTGTACAATGGCAGTCAATAAGTAAAGAAAACTATTAATAATATACAATTGATACATACTTTTACATAAGATAAACTATATACCAGCCTTTAGTTTGTGCCGATTAATTTTAGTTTGATTGTTAAAGTTAAACACACAATGTTTGCTTATGTGAATCACGCTTTAATCTGTTCCTGAACCAACCAGTACTAAGCAATGAGAGTAAAGTTTCTTGCCCAAGAAATCAACAATGCTTAGTACTTATGGTTTCAGGAATGGATTTAAGCTTGATTTACATAAGCCAATACTTGTTTCACAACCAAACTAAAATAATTTAGTATAAATCTAATGAATTGTAAAAAAACATTGCTTTAAAATGTGGTTGAGTGTGTGTATAGTTTGTACAAATACAAGGGGAGGATGTGGAAAAGTGGTTGAGTGTGTGTATAGTTTGTACAAATACAAGGGGAGGATGTGGAAAGGTGGTTGTGTGTGTGTATAGTTTGTACAAATAC
>ENA-OREC01002261-OREC01002261.1-marine-metagenome-genome-assembly--contig:-NODE-2261-length-10484-cov-13.001634_pt1 | contig 10484 bp, 4 predicted proteins | sample MGYA00248626_ERZ508543 | MGnify/ENA primary metagenome ERZ508543 (study PRJEB26211, sample SAMN05518279) | marine metagenome | isolation source: Puget Sound, Washington, USA | host: Bankia setacea...
GACATTCTTTGTGGGAAATGAAACCAATACTAAGCTATTCTTTGTTGGAAATGAAACCAAAACTATGACATTCTTTGTGGGAAATGAAACCAATACTAAGCTATTCTTTGTTGGAAATGAAACCAAAACTATGACATTCTTTGATGGAAACGATATCTGTACTAAGCCATTCTTTGTTGGAAATGAAACCAGTACTAAGCCATTCTTTGTGGGAAATGAAACCAAAACTATGACATTCTTTGTGGGAAATGAAACCAGTACTAAGCCATTACTTGTTGGGAATGAAACCTGTACCAAGCCATTCTTTGTGGGAAACGAAACCTGTAATAAGCTAATCTTTGTGAATAACTGAAACCAGACTAAGCCAATATTTGTGAAGAACTGAAACCTGTACTAAGCCATTCTTTGTGAAGGACTGAAACCTGTACTAAGCCAATCTTTGTGAAGAACTGAAACCTGTACTAAGCCATTATTTGTGAAGGACTGAAACCAGTACTTAGCCAATCTTTGTGAAGAACTGAAACCTGTACTAAGCTAATATTTGTGAATAACTGAAACCAGTACTAGGACAATTTTGTGAAGAGCTAAAACCTGTACTAAGCCATTCATTAAACATAAAGTTCAAGAGAAAATGAACCACCTACTTGGTTATCTTTCCCAGGGAACCGAGAGCTTTGTTACATGAATAAGAGTTAGAAAGCATTTACACATTAAAGTAAGAACATGGATGTCACCTACCGGCTGTTTTAACCCAAATCCTCCGAACAAACAAACATAATCTCTTCTCTAAGGTTTGTATTGATGATTTCAGGTATAAAGAACAAAACAACACATCAATGTTTCAAATCCACAAGTTTATAGAAACGATGAACAAAAATATACAAATTTGTCAATTGTCAATGACATTTTCTTTCTTTCAAACTTGATGAAATTATGGTGACTTCAAATCAAATGAGATTAACTATGGTAGAACAACATGACATTTACTCAAACATACGACTGTGGATGTTTTCTTTTTATGAGACTACATATACAGAATGTGTAAGAATTAAGCAACTTATATCTGACAAAGAAATATAATACATCTGATTAAATACAGCATTACTGGTAAGTGAAGCAGTCTACAAACTGTGTTACCCTATCTGCTAAACTAGACATGCTCCACATAACAACGTTCTGCTATTAAGACCAAACTTTTTTTCTTCTGATTCCAAACATCTTATTTCATTGTATCTGTGTAAAGTATGAAAATCAGGAGGAACAATTTTTATCTCAGGCATCTTTCATACAAGCATTTGACATTATCAAAACTATTGCCATCTATGTTTTTTGCCAGACAAACTTAACCATAAGATGATTCTTCTTGTTGATCAGAATCTTAAGAACCTAGACTTTCAGATAAAATTTAAAACTAGGCAGAGAAAAAACCCGTGAAAATCTCTTACAACCAGGTAATCAGTATTAGCACTGGAGATGTGATTTTATCTCACATGTCAAGAGATGAAAGCGAAATTAAATGCAATTGAATAGTGACGCAGACAGAAGCCCTTTTTGAATTAATCCCATGAGGTGGCCTTTGATGTATCTTCTGGTGCCATTTATTTGACTTGACTGGACTTGATTGCGAGATGTTCACCAGGTCCATCATGAACTGTTTTATATCCTTATTATTAAAGCACTGAATTGTTTCAAATTATTCATAAAACACAGTGATAATTTGAAGTTAGCAACAGAGACTCAAAATTCAGGTTGACGAAAATAAAAAGCAACACAAAAATAAAATTAAATATCGATTATCAGTATTTGGTGACAACAAAATAAATTCCCTGGCGCTAATATGAGAAACAAGCTTAACTAAAGTTGTTTAAATTCTACACCCCTACACCTCATTCTATGTTGAGAGGTGAAAGCGAAAGGGTTCTAACGGCTTCTTTATGTAATAGCTATTAGAAGCCATTTTGCTCTCACTCCTCAATTTGTAAAAGACATCAAGTAAAATTAAACAAAATATACAGCAAGACAAGATAATAAAAAAAGAGCAAAAACAATTCTTAGCTGTTAAACTTAGTATGCATTAGAGGCCAATATAACATGGTTCAATGAGACAAGTTTTAGGTCCCAAAGCAGCACTACATACGGCCAAAAAGTCAACCAAGGGCCAACAACTTTGAGTTCATCATTACGAACGTTAAGACTAGGTTACCTCCCTTGACAGGTCTAAAGAAAACAAGGTACACTGGCAAGGAGAAAAAGAAAACATAATGATAATGATATACACCCCTGAATACAAGTCTATGGAAAGAAATAAACAGAAATATACAAAGTACAAAAATATACATTATGATAAATTTGCCTTGAGTTAAAAGTGGTACAGTCGAACTTCTTTAATGCGAACGTCGATAGCGGGAATTCCTGGTTAGCGCGAATTAAATTCAAAGTCCCAACTTATGTCTACTATTATTTTAATGGAATGCTATTTCTATAGCGCGAACTTTATTAGCGCGAAGTCTTCATTAATTCGAGGTGAGATTCTGGTCCCAACACCTAATAATTCCTCTATTGTTTGTCCCACTAGCCCGAATTGTAGACGATGACTGAGGTGTGAAAAACGTTAGCCGCGACACAATAATTTCATAGACTTAATTGAATGTGTTAAAACAATCTTGTCACCGATGTAAACTAGCGATTATGTTAATCAAAGCGCTCGATTATTAAACAGTTGCTTTAAGGTCGCGATTATTCAATAAAAAAGAGAAAACTAATAGATCGTAGCGCATGTTAGTAAGGGGAAGTTCGACTGTATTTAAATTGAAGGAATTTTAATTTGTAAGTAGCACTTTTGAGTCAGATGGTAATAAATTTCCTGAAGTCAAAATTCACATCTGTCACAGACTACCAATCTTAAACAATGTAATTGCACAACTGAATACCGTAACATAAACAAAATCAAATTTCAGAAACGAGAGATTTAGTCCAAAACATTCTGATATCATTTTCAGTAAAACATATTTTATAACATTCAATACAACAACAACAAACTATTTACAATTAAAATGTAATATGGTGTATGGTGCAATGAAATGTTAATGAGTAAAAAACAATAAAATGTTGCCACGGCTTTTTCATATCTTATTGCTAGAACCTTGAACCAAAAATAACGACTTAATTGAATAAACAAATAAGATGACTTAATTGAATAAACAAATATGATGACTTAATTGAATAAACAAATAAGATGACTTAATTGAATAAACAAATAAGATTACTTAATTGAATAAACCAATAAGATTACTTAATTGAATAAACAAAAATGTAACTTGGTTTGTTCTTTGTCAATTTGAAATGAAACACCTATAACTTTATTATATGATTGATAATTAATAAATGTTTAACAAAGTGTTGGATGGTCAGTAAATAGATGTACTGAACTCCTCAGACCTGATCATTTTGCACGTAAGTTTCATCTTTGGACAATTTGCTGATAACAAACTTTTGCAACCATTTCAACTAACAATAATTCATGACACAATTGTGGTCGATGATAACAGGAACATTTGTAGAATGAATATCGGCCCCCAAAGAAATCATACATGTATAAGTATCTGATAACAACAGTTGAATGCTAAAATGTTTCAAAGATTGATTGTATTCTTAAACAACAATATCATTCATAACACCTGAAATTACAACAGATTTATTTCAAAAAGTGCGCAAAAAACAGTGTAGCACCTTTATTAAATATTAACAGTTACTTTAAATAGTAAAACCACTTGCATAAATAAATTAACTCGCTACAGCTTTTGGTACACTAAAATTTTAAAAGATCGAGTTTAAAAGTCCTTGTTATTAAGCATTGCATTGGTACATTCCAACATTTAAGAACATCAAAAACAAATTCACAATCAAAACAGACTATCAAACACAATGGCACTTAACATAAAACATACATAATTTTCTTCTGTCCAAAGTTTGAACCACTTTTTTTGTCTGAAACCGTTGATCTTTCTATCAATTCATATTTACCCCACCCACTGTCAGATGCGGGCAGGTCCCCCTTTTCAAGTTTAGCTTGTTTTAATTAAAAATAGTTGTTACCAAAAAAAGAAAACAATTTGACCAACTGAAATTAACCATCTACTTAAAGAAAATTATCTGCTTGCAGAAGATGGCAAAAATCGAGGCAAACCTCAAATATAAAGGGACACAGCGAGTCTTAAAGAGATTTAAATTAAAAGAAAACCCCCAATAAAACAGATGTTAACATTATGAGCATATTCGTGACGTTTTAGAGATAAATGATTCGTAATCCAACCTATTATACAAGCCTATACTGTTTTCCTGAACGTTAAATGGTAGTACATGTACTGAGATAGGCTACTCTTTCCCTGGTTCTATAAATCAATCTTATAGAATGTTCCGTATTATGTGTATGTTTGAATGTACAAAAACGAGTATATACATCATTCAAATCCATCTTACAGCACTAAACCCCAAGGTACGGCATTAACTCTTAACACTTACACAAAACCTGAACGTAAGCACAATTTTGAAACTTGAATAAAACCTTAACCCATCCGAACTTGGCTTTGCCATTTTTTTCTTATTATCCTGAACCCTATATAATTTTTGGGCAATTTTTTCTCTCTCCAGAGTTTGAAAACATTTACGAGATCTAAAATACTAGCTTATGTTTACGTTTTGTGAAAGTGCTTAAGTAAAATGCAACCCTTTTATGTAAGCATTACAACAATCAGCGATCACTTCATACAATGGCTTAAATGTTAAACATGCTTTATACACTTACTCTCAGTTTCCAAGTATTCCACACTATAAGTGGCTAATCATTGTTAATCATTTTTAACCTAGTTAATTGTTTGCCCCCAAAACTTTTTTTAACCTTAAAGTTTAGTATTTGGCCACACATATTGTTTTAACTGCAAAATTTAATATTTGGCCACAAGTATTGTTTTAACCTCAATTTGAGTGAAGTCAAGATGGCTAGCTACCAGACAAAACTAATGCATGACTTCACAATGAATGGTTATATTTTGAAGCAACAATGTTAATGGTTCTGAAGTTTATTAGCACTTCAGAATCACGTTCACTAGACTGGATTAAAGATATTTGTTTTGAGGTTAATTCTGTAAGTGACAGAGATGGCCAAAGACGACAAACTTTTACTGGTCCGAAAATATTTTTTGTTCTTTATCTATGGTGTAATTGCGAATATTTTTACTGGACCAATACCAGTCAACGCCTTGGGACTGGTTTTGCAGACTGATGTGATATTTAAAAGCGTGAGTAAGTTGGTAAATGTAAGGTTAACCAATATGATGTTAGTACCAGGGCAGGAACATTTCCACTCATTCTACTGCCAAGACAGTTGTTTTAAGGATGCAGAACTACAGTAATTATTCTATCTTTTATGCATTTCTCTTATCTCACCATACCCTGTAATGAGCAGGCTGAGTAGAGTTTGGGAATACTTTGCCAAGTGTTCATGCCCTGGGTACCTATGGGATAAAAAGGCAAGACATCTAAAAAGTACAGTCCAAAAATATTGCCTGGGGTTGGACAAGTAGAAACAATGATGGTGATGTTAAACAGTATGATGAGATCTTTGTACAACTTTGTCAAGTACTAGTTCAACACATTTTGTTACAGTTCTCATAGCTGCAGGCTGCACATCACAGTCCCTGTAAAACAGAGAAACAACACCAGTGTAAGGTTGGCTTTTTGAACAGCAAACAAACCCACATAAGAGAAATTGAATTATTTCCTGCATTACATTATTTGGATACACACATTGCATGACAAACAAATACAACTAGAACTGTGAGTCAAATCACAAAAGATACACCGTTCATTAAAAATAAATATCTCCCTCGAACTTTTTTGACCATGGATTATCTCCCTTCATGCACATTCTCACATCATACACTATGACTGTGTAAAGTCTCATCAATATTGGTTCATCGGATGAGGTGGAGTTACGCTTACCACATATATAGAAAGAAAAAACGAAAGTCAAGGTGAATGCTAAATACACACCATAAACTTTGTGTGCGGGGGTTTAACTATAAAATAAAATGAGTTCAAAACAAACATCTTAGCAGATCATAACAGCTACTCTTTAAACACAGAAAGCCTGAACCATCTTTAATGGCTTAAATAATATGCTTGATCATTTGTGTTGCTATACCATGGACCCTGATGTTTTTGCTACGTTTCAGGGTCAATTTTTAACAAAAGATCTGGCTACAAACATGACGTACCTCTATTTAAAAGCCAGCATAGCCTTTATGGACAGGTGATCAGAGGGGAAGTACACATTAGGAATGCCGCCCGTCTCTTTCATACGCTCAGCTGTGGCCACTTCAAGCACACCAACAGCATCTAGGCTTGATGAACTGTAGAAAACGTAGTCCACACAAGTACAATGTGTTTTTGAGGCTGATGTGGCAGTTGGTTCTTTCCCCTTTGTGATTGAGAAAATAATACAAACATTATCTTCAGGTGTTTATGACATAAAACCACATTACAGAACTTTTCACTTAATTGCCCATTTCACTTATCAGTATAACAGTTACACACATATTCCAGTTATTTACATAGGTTGTTTTGATTGGGTTATACTTTGTACCCCTGATCAGAAATTAGTGGAAAAGCAATGCATCTTTTTACCCGAAGTTTCGGAATTTGTTTTGACATCTGACAAATATTGTAACAACCTGTATGAACTCAATCATTAAGCAACAAATGAGCCACACACTTTTCAAATTGTCTGATACATGATTATTCATATATTCTGATAGTAAAAAAGGTGAGTTTGATTGTTAGATATAAAGAACAAGCTAATAGGACCAATGGCAACAATGCTAACAAACGTCTATTTAAGGTTTTTAATTTTCTCTCAAGTACTTATTCTTATAGTGTGACAGAAATCTACACAGAAAATACATCCTTTTTATTGTTTCTTCTTCTTTGTTATTATATCTAAAAGAGAATGAATTGTTTTAAGAGTTTACTATTATAAGTATTGACTGTTTTAAAAAAACTCCCAGGGCTCCAAGAACCGAGGTCTGTCAAAATCAATTTTGGGCCCCTCATATTTTACAAGGTTGCAACCCGTCGGGCCTGTCCAAAATAAAATCTGTGTTTGTTTAGATAAGAGAGATAACCAAGTCTAGTGAGTCACTATAAACACATGTGGTAGCTATAACCGTGTAACTGAGTGGGTGGGGGATAACACTTAGTGCATTTGGAAACCATTCTATGTTGTACAAACAATTAGTTTATGAACATCAGGCCAGTTAAGATATACGGTAATCTTGCTGATGGGTGATAGCTTACTGTTGATAGAATGGGTATATAGAGTTAAAGAATGCACACCTGCTCGCTCTTGTTAATTAATGCATCGTAGAGCGTAAAACGGCGTAGATTGTTTACATTTGATTTGGCCCATAATCAACTCAACATTTCTTCTTGGATTACGGATTACTGTTCTTAAATGATAACAGACTCACCCAATCGGAGTTTGTTTACTAGTAAAACCTTGATATGAAGAGATTTTGAAAAATAATTCCGGGTTTGTCTGAAAAAAATCAGGGCTTGTCTATTTACAAAGGCCACAGGCCTGGGGCTTGTCCAATAAAAACGTTTTCTTGGAGCCCTGAGTCCACCATCGTTATTTTTTCCCTCAATCTCTAATTAATCTAGTTGGTTGAACAAGTCTCACCTGTACTTCATGGTATACACTTTTCAATGTTGATGATGTATGCTGAAAGGCTGGCCATGCTGCATTTACAAGGGCAGATTTCTAAAATGTGCCAAACAAAAAAAGACAGCTATAATATGTGCTTCAAACAAATACAAACAAGTACTGCATGCTGTACTATTTTAAAGAGAAATCCTAACAAAGACACATACCGTAGTGGTATATACATGAACCTATTTTCTATATCCTTACTAGGTGCTGAAGGCTGAAGGATGCCTTACTTTTAATGATTTGTCTTTTAAACTTGAAAAAAGCCTTAATCTGACATGAAAAATGTTCTGAACAATAACTAACTGAGAGAATAGTCAAGTTTTAACAGTTTAAAACAGCTAGTCCAATATTTCAAGTTTAACAACAGTACCTTTCCATCTGGCAGTTCAAGTCCCTGTATTTCCATGAGTTTATTGATGATTTCATCCCCGCTTGGATATCCGTCCCTGGCCATGAGGTACCCGGCACTGTCTGGCAATGAGTTAAAGTCGCCGCAGATAATATGTGGGAAGTTATCTCCTCCTGCATGGCTTACTAACTCCTTAACAGCACTGGCAATCTACAGAAAGAAAGACAAGCAATAGTATGATTTAGATCAATATAGATTAATAGCTTATATCTAAGAGAGCCTCATTCAGGCAACTTTAAGCTATATAATCTGTACACATCTACACCCAATCTAGACCAGTTTAGCCTCAAATTGAAGTGTAGAATATTACAAAGGTAGCCTATTGTGTTTTTATCTTTTGAAGCTTTCATACCTATTGTTTCAAGTTTCATGTAATACTCCTGAATTGTATGAAAGTACTGCAACCATTTGAATACAGTTGACAAATATCTTTTATCTTAAATAAATGAGAGGCATCAAACATTAATACATGAAGTTATTTGGAACAAACAAAACATGGAAATTAACAGTTGAACATTTTAACAAACAGAATATATAAAATATCAATATCATTAACAAGTAAGTTTTATAGAGCAAAACAGGTGTCCCTTTTGAGCTTTTATAAACATAGATCTAAGATGATAAATATTCAATAGACCCAGTTGTTATTTTTGTAACATGTTAGTATAAAGCTCTCATATTAAACTCCAACTAGAATGACTTAAAGATTGTGGAGATTTAAAAAAAGCTAATTTAACATTGGTTAAGTGTATGTGTGTCTGTGCATGAAAAGGAACAATAAACTAGCAAAGATCAAGGTAAATGTACCCTATACACTTCTTTAACAGCTGTTGTTATCTACAAAAAAAACAGTTATTTAGAAACTTTATTCTTACTTTAAATTAGCCGGGGACAAATTAGTGCAGATTTTCTCTTGATTGAATTTTATTTTCCACTTACTGCAATTACACGTTTAACATGCAATTGCAATTAAATCTGACTACATACTGACTGATTGATCATATAAGGACCAGAGATACTAAATACAGAAACAGGTCATCATTTCAGCCTACTGTTACCCAAAGCCAAGTGTTATGTCAATGATATTATGTGACCTAAAGGAAAAATAATAATTGAAAGTACAAGCATGAGGTTTTTTAAGCTACTGTTACATTTGTACCATTCTACTAAAACACTTACACAAATCCTAAACGTATGCACAGTGTTATGGCTAGAATAAAATCTAAGTCCTTTTATTTCACTCAACTTGAATTCAGATATTTATGACGTAAATTGCGTAAGTTTATGTTTTGAGCAAGTGCTTTATAGATGAACAACTAGCATTGAGCCTTGACATTTGGTCAGTTCCAACAAGGGTATTGTTATAGGGTACTCATGTGTGTAGATAACAGTAGTTTCTACATTAATAGTCAGTGCTTTAAATTGGGTTTAGCAATGGTCTGCCCTACTTCAAGGTAGAGTCTAAAATTACACGTGACGTCGCAGCTCAATGCTTGATGTTTACCTATAGTGAAATGGTATACCTGGTAAATAGCAAGAGTTAACTCACCTGGACACACTGAGCATCTGGCATCTTCTTATCAGCAAAGATGATGTGTACATTGCCAATGGTGAGTTCTTGACCTGTGGCTGTATTGCGCAACCTGGTAACTATGACAACATCAGAGAGGTCCATGTATTTCTTTACAGGTTCTCTAACAGAAGGCTCCAATGAATCTGCTAATTGCTGAAATAGTGTAATGTTAGTTTAGCTTTTGATTTCTAGTGTTGTTGTTTTTTCATGTCGAGGGTTTTAACGGCATTCCAGCTGTATTTCAATCAAAATGAAAAATATGGAAGTCTGCAAGGGAAGTAACTGCCCATAACATCAACCCAAACTGCACAGTATACATATGAACAACAATGCCAAGATAAATATAAATAATTTTGTTAAATTATATTATGCTTCCAATTAAATGTTGTAAAATGTAGATGAGTTGTCATAATCACAGCACATACACAATGGCATGTACTAAATTATGTTTTATGTTGAATTCTAAAAATACTTTTTAATAATAATAATAATACTAATAGTAATTTATAATAATAATTTTTATTTTCAGATTTTTTAATGTTCAATGTCTAAAATATGTGTCAATAGAAATAAGAATTATTAAAACTATTTTGCTCCTGCTAATGTTTCACAAAATCACTCCCTGTACCGTTGAGCGGTGTACTTTAAAAAAAAAAATTATTCACATAATTGTTACTTTTACATCACAATCCGAACAATACAAATACATATAGCAGCAACAAATTACATGTCTA
>ENA-OREC01002262-OREC01002262.1-marine-metagenome-genome-assembly--contig:-NODE-2262-length-10483-cov-16.221315_pt1 | contig 10483 bp, 9 predicted proteins | sample MGYA00248626_ERZ508543 | MGnify/ENA primary metagenome ERZ508543 (study PRJEB26211, sample SAMN05518279) | marine metagenome | isolation source: Puget Sound, Washington, USA | host: Bankia setacea...
ATACATGATTTCTGCCCTCTAGTGTTTGATACATACATGATTTCTGCCCTCTAGTGTTTGATACATACATGATTTCTACCCTGTAGTGTTGGATACATACATGATTTCTGCCCTGTAGTGTTTGATACATACATGATTTCTGCCCTGTAGTCCTGTAGTCTTCTGTCATAGTTAGCCCTGTCCGTTAAACTGTGCTCACTCTGAGGAGGAAAATCAAAGTATTATCCTTAATAGAGTTATACAACAATTTCGTCTTTTACTGTTTCAGTGTCACTAGTTTGCTTTAATTTAAACTATAAAAGTCAAAAAGTAGTATGTGGCTAGTCCCTAATTCTCCTTCATGTAAATCCATTCATTTTTGTGAGCCTGAAATTTCGGGGTTTTAGACATTTTTGTGGACTTCCTCATGGATCTGTTTGTGTGGACAATTGCAGTTGATGTATTTGACATTTTTAAATCAAAATCATTTTTCATTTATGATTATGATGCCCAAACAAATTCATGAAATGTGTGGCCGGAAGAACATGCTGATTTATGAATATTAATTATGCCTGGATGATTTAAGAAGGGTTCATGATTATCCATAGTGTGTTATTTATTCTGTTTCAAATGCAAGCGCAGACTTTTTATTTTAAGAGTACATACTGGATTTAATATGTGAAAAGTTGTATATAGTTCAAATAATGTTAATTTAATGGTAATATATCAGACTGAATAGTTTACCCTATGTGCTGCGATGTGGTCCTGTAGATGAAGTGCTGAATTCTTTAAGGCTTTAAGCTGAAATCAAATATACAACCATCAAGTTAGTGTCAACAAATATAATAATCACACACACACATATATGCTATTTTTGTAACACAAATCTTTAACAACAATTTTTAAAGTTACACAAATCTTTAACAACAATTTTTAAAGTTACACAAATCTTTGACGACAATTTTTAAAGTAACACGAATCTTTGACAACCATTACACTATCCAACTAGTAGCAATAAATGAGTAGTTTATGGCAGCCTCACCTTTTCTGCGAGATATTCTGTCATGTTTTTCTTTTGTCGTATGACATACTGTTCGTAAAGCTGTGTGAGTTTTGTAGCCAGGACATGTTCTTTGCTGTACAGATGGTGGTGAGAGAAACAAATCTGGTTGATGTCCACGTCCAGCTGGTAGTGACCAACACCTTCTGTAGACCCATCTATGTAACGATTGTCAAACTCACGAATCACAGCCTAATACAACACAACAAACAAAACATAAGTTGACAAAACAAGAAACATTTAAAAAAGTGTTACATTTAAAAGAACTATTAAGGACAATTGATATTTTGGAAAGCAAACACTCTTACCAGTTATTAATCAAATCAAACTCTATTAGCATTTGAATAGGTATAACCACCGTACTATACAATGCTTTCTAACAGTATTAAGAGATTCACAATATTCAACAACAATTATGACTGGATTTCCACAAACCTTCTTATAGGTAGTCTGTAGATAGGGTTCAGGCTCCTCTGACACTGGGGGTCGTGATGGCAGGGACCTGAGGGGATCTGGTAGGGCCAGTAACCTCCCATCTTCACCAAACCATTTCCTACTATCATCTCGACCCTAAAACACATACAAATATAAATCTATAAATAGTATTTCTTTAGATACAGATATTAACCAGGCAGGATATGAGCATGTGTACTCAGACCTTTTAATGTGTCCTGTGACCTTTACCTGTGAGGTATGGATCCAGGTTAAGGTCACTGCACATCGTCTAAATGAGGACAACATTTGTACCAAGTAAGATGGTAGTTCATCAATGCATATGTAAGTTACAGCGCGGAAATGAAATGGAAAGACGGACAGACTGACGGACGGAAGAAGTGCATTCCTATAACAAACAAGTTTAATTACAATCATCAACAAAACCATACAGACTTATAATTAAATGTTAAATAAAATTCTAAGATGATCCGCTTTTTTGTCTATATACACAAAGAACAAAACTACCCCTGTTAGTAAGGCAATATACAATGGTAATACTCTCTGGCTGTTCTGTTTTACTCCTGCGTAAAGTAGTCTGTACCGCTGTACATATGAGTTACATCCGAGTTAAGAAATCTGGATATGGATTTCTTCAAAGTAAGTTAATGTTTTTTATTGAAAACATGCTTGGTGTGGGTGAACTCGCCTAATGTAACTGGAAAAGTAAACCGGGAATCTGCATGTGCTAAAAGTTTTACCTTTTCAATTCGTTGTTGGTTGTGTTAGACTCAAAATAAAATAACATAAATAGAGACATAAAAGACAAATGCCAAAATAATTGAATTTATAAGACTATCTAGTTATGTCTCTTATACCATGTGTTTATGTATACCAGCCACTTACACTCTGAACCTCTCTCAGCAATCTGTGTTCCATTCTGTTCTGGTTCCAGCCTGAGATGGAAGGTCGGGTACCAACATAAAAGCCTTCCTCCTCTAGATAACGAACCTCTGCTTCCTTACCAACCTTTTCAGCTGCAGGAACTGTAACAACAATAAAAAACATTATCAACACTTGGTTACTTATATTGAACACATCGTATGTCAAATATATATGTTGTAGATACAAAAGAGTTTAACGGAAACACACTTGCATTGGTGAATGAAACAAATGCAAATCTCTACAACTTCAATGTATTAATTTAATCTTTTCATAGCTAAGAAAAAAACACTTATATTCCCATTTCAACTATTTGTTAGAGCATGTCACTGATCTGATGCTGTAATAGATGTCCTTACTGTGCACTAGCGGAGTAACAATACCCATGTAAATGTGGCCAACATTCCTGAGATGTAAAATTCAATTCAAACTACAAATTTATTCCTAGACCACAAGCATGACCTATTTCTCCAGGTTGTCTGTTACAGTGTACTGTCCTTACTTTCTCTACTCTCTGGGAAGAAGTAGATCTCATTCTCTTTCTTGATTTGTTCATCCGGGTCTGGTATATCTGCTCTGGCTACAACTGTTAGTGCATAACCTATCTCCTCTTCTTCCTCTGGTATCAATGGCTGCTTGTCATCTGATGTACCAGGCTGGCAAGAAGATATAAACAGTTTAAAATATGAAGTTCTGTTGGACTCCTAAAATCCTGGTAAACGGATTTTGTTATGACTGTGATTTAAGTGATGTCCTCGTAGAATGCAGTGTTTACTTTTACATTTTGCTGTTTAGCTAAGGCAAAGACCAAACCTATACACTAACATGCTATCCCTATCTGATTCATTAATTACCTCTTCTTCATCCCCTTCTTTAGGCTCCTCCCCCTCCTCACCCTCAGCTTTCTCTTTCTTTTCTGTGTCCGCTTTCTCCACGGCTGGCTCCTCCTCTGGGTCAAAGTCACGAGTAAAGAAATCAAAAGCTTCCTCTGCAGTGGGCATGTACACACTCTGTTCATTGAGAGATTATAACAATGAGTAAATGAAAACATAAATTCTATACAAGTCTGATCTCTAATAGTACACAATGCTACAAATTTAAGTTGCAATGTTGAAATGATAATGATTTAAATACACATGCAAGGTATTGCTATTTTCTTTCTAAATTCAGACACTTTGTACAACAGAGCTTGTAAAGTTAAAGACACAACGTTATTTTATCTGATAACAAAATTGAGGAGCAAGCCAATACTTTACTGTTGGAGCCAAACATTGGACACAAATGTGAGAATAGTACAAATGATACTAAAGTGTATAAGAAAGTTTGGTATAAATAATTGTACCATTATTCATAACATCATATTTTCATGAAGCACAATAATCTTAAAATATCATTAACTTTTAATAAATTCACCAAATGTTCTAGATATTGAAGTTTCAAAACTAGAATGGAAAATCTGTGTTTCAGGATTGTACGAACGGATAATGGTACTTTATTTTATGCTTTCCAGTGGTTTATAGAGATTTAACAGTTTCCAACAGTGAAATAACATTTTAATATTTCTCATTGTTCAGATTGCTACGCCATATTTTGCTTCATTATTTCGATAAAAAAAGTATTTTAAGTTTATAATTAAATGTGAAACAATAATTGTCTTTATATCCTTATCCAATATGACTAATTGACTTTTTAATGCTGTGTAGTTTAATCAATCGGTAAGAGATCGTAATTTGTTTTGCTTAAATCTTTAAAAACAAATAAAATAAAAAGAATACATGTGTATTAGTTGATTTCGATGGAAGATCGAATTTTAGTTCACTTGTGATCAAAAGAAAAGTTTATTTTCACTTGTGGTTTTGCCACTCGAGAACTAAAATACGATCTTCCATCAAAATTAACAAATATCCTCTATGTATTTGTCTATATACCGTTTTCTGTGTGGCAGCTAGTCTTTTCTTTCTTTCTTCTCTCTGTTTTCTTTTTTCTTCTGTCAATTTCTCCAGTTCATCTGCTTCCATCTAAAACACACAGACAACAGATGACCAGCCATTCAACCACAAGATGAGAACTGGCAATAAGACAAAGAATAAATAAACCTTAGATAGGCAAAAGAGCACCTGATCTCAACCTTTGTTTATCAATAATAACAATTAATTCAAGTGAAAAAAATATCTTACAAGTTATTACTATCTCAAGTTTTATAGATCATAATGCCACCAGGAACATGTCAAAAACTTCAATTTATTCACTAATGAGAGAATTCATTTCATTCAAACTAAATAAAAGTACAAAAAACGTGTGCTGGCATATACAATGAAGCCTATAGGTACAAAGTGATACTAACATTAGCCAATTCAAAACCAAGCAAGCACATACATCATTAGTTATCATTATTAGTGTAAACATTAATTCCTTTCAGTTAATATGCTAAATGGCTAAAGGAAATAAAGAGTGTTCTTATTCATTCAGGTTCGTTTCATCAAAAACATGATTTATTGGTAGTTAAGGATTTAATTATACATGTACCAGTAACATATACCAAGTCACACAGTGTTATATACATGGTTAACAATCCCTTATGTGTCTATCTAGCAGTTTTATACATGCACATTAACATGCAAATAATGGGAATAATGAATAGGTTGGACTTGTCTTGCCTGATGTTGGCTCATATACACAGACTAGACTCACAGATTTATCACTAATTTATGAAAATATAAAGACAGTCTAATACATGTATACAGTAGAACTTCCTTTACAATAATCACATTGATATTTGTTCTTTTATTAACTGTTAGAATTTCCTCATATCTGTAGTTTTGTCAAAATTCAGCCAATGTTGACCAAGTGGAGTCTTGTGTTTGACGTTCTACTGTATACCGACCATATAACTGTACAAAACAACACCTCTAGTTAAGTTATAAGAGACATTATACCAATCAGTAAATAACAATGTGCATCATCTAGGGTAGTTTTGGGAGTGTAAACTCAGATACTTTAGTGAGACCTATCTTTCTACCATGGTACTACTTTACAATATCTTGTTCAGAAAGGTAGCATTATCACTATTTTAGTGTCTAACCTATTTTTTCGCCCAATCAGATAGCCCTATTTTTTGAAAAATTGAATTTCTAGTTCAAGATAATGGTGTATGGAAATATTGCGGTATATGGAAATATTGCGCTGTCTGTCTATAAAATAGATTTTACACTAAGATGCTTAGAATACATTTGTTCAGTATCTTTACCATTAAGACGCCATGGGCTCTGGCTGCGCTCACGCCTTCTTAATTGTGAAGACACTGACAAATGTACTCTAACTATTACGTAATGAACATGTTAGCACTCACCCTTTTAGTCAGTTCAATGTGCATGTTATGTATGAAAGGAAGCATGTTTTAAGTTGCATAATGATACAATTAACACTGTATAACACCATATAACATGTATCTGAGTTTACAGTATATGGGGTTATCACTCGTGCTAGCATTAGGTGTGATTACTAAGTCTATTCTAAAAGTGCATCAGGTTGTCATGGTTACCTCATCATACTTGCTTCTTGGCAGCTGGAGGAAGTAAAACATATACATGAGAAAACATGACAAAAGAGTTTCATGAGAGAGAGATAAACACAAATATAATAAATATATAACTTGTCTTTATGTAAATAATTATGAATACAAACAAGAACAGTTTTTTAAAAAAATGAACACATTTCAACCATTGACATATAAAGGAAGATTACATGTACATGTACAAACGATAAGTGTAAAGTTTACTTTAACTAATAAATAAATGTAAACATTTTCAGACGACAACACACACGTTTCACTGAATACTTCAGTATGAGTAGAGAGACCAAGACAGCACTACAGATTATGGATAGAACATATAGTGTAGGTAGAATATAACTCACAACAACAAATAAAAGTTTAATTGCCTTCTCATAACTTGAAAAGAATTAAAATATGAGAACAAATAAACACATGAAGTTATATGTCGAACACACACAATTATAAAAATGGTAAACAGGTCAACCTTCACAGAAACCTGAGTGATTAATGTTATTAGATATGTTGTTGAACTTACGTCTGTATCAAAGCGAGTGGTTTGTACTTTTTCACGTTTTTCTCTCCTTTCACGTCGACTTTCCTTGGCTTCTTCTTTTACCTCTGTCATGGCTTCATCCTAAAGTGAACATACAGTCAAACCAGTGATCACAGTGTCTAGGTCACAGCATATCAGTCTTTAAAACAATAACTGTGTGACCCTAAGTTGTTTGAGAACAAACAAAAACAGAGCTAAAATCACGTTATAAAACATGCAGGTAATCCCTTTGAGAAGAAACATCATGTTCATTCATATAAAGAATATTGAAGAAAGCTTTAATATTGTCATAGTTTAAAGTACCGCACCTTAGATATGTTAACTTTGATATAAAAGTGTGTTCATACTATTAAAAATGCAGTCAAAGACAATAGTGTAAAAAACAGTGTGACTTCTATACAGCTTATACAAGGTCTGTTTGATATAAATAAAAACCCATGTCCGATGTATGCATCTTAGATTTAAACAGTACTTTCTACCATCTACAAGAGTTGCACCTTAGCTCTCTTTAATCTATCCTTCATTTTTTCCCTCAGTGAGGCCATTCTGGGGGCTTTCCTGTCTGTGTCAGGTTCAGTAGCTACAGGAGAGGGAGGCCGGGGAGGGGGTTCTGTAGTGTCCTCTGGTGGGGCCTCACCTGTGTCTTCTGGCACACCTTCTATAGGAGCTTAGTAAAGCAAATCAAAATTGATAGAAAAACAACAAATAAAGCAGTACATGATATACCAAGTATGTTGAATTCCTGTCATGACCAATTATTGAGCTTCAAAAAGGCATGTGGTAAGTCTGTACAAAACGTATGATGTTCTGAGAATCAGACCATATAACTAAAAAGCTGCTGTCTTTATCAAATAATTTAATTAGTCCAACAAAACAGAACTAGTTTGATTGTATAAGTATTTAGGTAGTATTGAGTTTGAGTTCAAGGTTCAGTGAATAAGAGGTCAGGTGTTAATATGTTTTGTTTCTTACTTTCTTCAGTTTTGTCTTTCCTCTTTAATCTACTGATCCTGCTCTCTTCTGTTGGCTCCTCTTTCTCTGCTGGTTCCACTGTCTCATCATCAGGCATGGGCAGGGTACCATCTTCTGCCACTTCTGACATTGGTAAGGTTCCGTCCTCAGCAACCTCTGATTCAGGCATTGTCTCCTCCAGTTCTTGTCTCTCCAGATCATCCACCTTCTGTTTACTCTTACGCTTGGCCTCTTTAAGCTGTCTAGCAAGGTCATCTTTGGGTGAAATTACTTGATCAGCCAACTAAAATGGAAGTTCATAGTGCTATACCACTAAAAAAAGTTTTTTATACATGTATTCAATGTTCATATTTCAGTTATAAAATATTCACTATGCAGAAGTGTTCATATCCTCTTATCAAATCTGCTTAAATCATCATATAAAGTCAAGGAATAAACCCAATCATATAAAGTCAAGACAAACCTCTTTCTTTCTCTTTTTCCTCTCCTTCTTCAGAGTCTTCACAAGAGCATCAGCCTCTGCAGCCTCCATCTATTAAATAAAGAGTATAGCTATAATACATCATGACGGTTACAGTAAGTCACCAAGTGTCAACATCATGTAGTATAGAGAAGTTAGCTGGCAAGAAGTTAAATATACTTGTTGATATGATATAAATTTCCATAGATACAAAGATATGATAACTTAATGCAAATTTTATTAACACTGATAAAATGCATGTGTTTGTATTTTTATTAAAACAGCAAATGTTAAAACAATTGATAAACATGTACACTGAACTATTAGGTTGAGAGCACATATAGATAGACTGTTATGTATGGTTGGTTACCTCAGGTGAAGAATCTGTCCCACTGGGTTGGGTTAGGTCACGTATGTCATCATCCTACAAGAAGGAACAGCAAAAGTCAAGTAACAAGCCGTTGGGTATAACACTGTAACTATGGACAACGTTTCAAGATGCTAGCTTAAATTGATCATAAAATACGACAGTATCTATAATTTCAGACAGATAAATAGCAGACAAATGTATGGACAGGATTTAAGGTACAACTAATAAGAAAGTTTGCTTGTATACACCATGAAAAGTCTTAAATGAGATCTATCCTGGTGTCTTACTCAGAATCCATTATTTAGCCTTCAAAAAACATTAAAGATTTGTTCACATTTTTAAACCTGAATGTTTTCTTTTCTTTGAGCTAGTCATGCTGTGTGCACAAACATAATGGTATAAATCTAAAATGCTGGATGCAGGCATTTTTCAAGCGATTCATTATAAAAAGATAAGGTAAATAAACATGTACATGTACCCTGACTTTTTTCCAAATGTTTTTAAGCTTCCTGTAACATTAAACAATTTAAAACAAAAACATGTACATTGTGTTTGAATACAAGTAAATTTAATGTGTTGATAAGTAGTTAAATTATGTACAATTTACTACCAACTTCAATGATTAAACATTTATAACTACGGTCAATAATATTTAAAACAAACCATTGATGGATTTGAAATTCCTTCAACATCATCGTTATCTTCTAACAGCCGCTCACCCTTTTTCTTTCTGCCTCTAAGTCCACTGTAAATAGTATAGTAACGGTATGGATAAATATATAAAATTACTTATTATAGTTTGTGTAACAGTAACATTATGTTATCATCTAGTATTGATGATTATGTAACAACTACTCATTGTTTTTCAGGAAATCTTAGAATCATAGAATGTTAACTAATCATAGTTCTTCATAGAAAACCAAGCTTTTGTGATAATTTTTAATGTGTTAAATGCAAGGTTCTTCACTTTTACATTAAAAACACATAGCATAAACAGTTGAATGGTGAAACCAAAATAATGCAACATCTGTACAAATAAAACACTACCAAACTCACATAAACTATTTTTAAAACAAACTGTATCATAAATGAACATTTTGACCTTCTAAATCAGTGAACAGCAGCATTAAATTAGATTGTTTACACTTTGCAGCATGACTGTAGCCAGGATGTGTACTAGGTGAAACATGTCAAATATCGGAATTTAATTTGAGCGAACAAGTTAAATCAGGCAACATGTGAATGAGGTCAGTTCTACTTACCAAATAAGTTGTTTTAATGTATATGTCATCACTAAATACTATAAGTTTAGCCTAAAAGTGATTTCTATAAAGCACCTTGAAAACAGCTGCATAGTTTTACGAAAATAATCAAACTCAATTTTTTGTCTAAAAATCTCTCCAGTCTCATTAACATCTTATTTGCATATGCGCATATCCACACACTGATGGCTGAAATGTGACATGTCTTTGGTTTAAGAGGCTGCCAAAGATGTTTTAAAGTATGCCAATGTTGTTTTGCTGTGCATGTTTATGTATTTTTGTCTGTTCTTTTCAAATAACTAATGCATGTTTCCGAAAATTATTGATATAACTGATTTTTCTGCCTCTGAATGTTCCGACATAGGTTTGATGTTGGAACTATGCTACATGTTTTTAGCTAAATGTGAAGAACCCCGCATTTCCCTACAGAAAGATAGCTCAAATGAGAAGGGGTTGACGCCCTTAAGCAATCAACAGACATTTGTGCACATCTAATTACTTTTTCTAGTAGAAAAATATATCATATTAAATAAACTGTCTTGTTTTCAATCAAAGCATACTTTTTGGGAGGTCAGAGAACATCTTTTTTGTTTAAAATATCGCTGTCAACGAGTGTACGTGTGCCACCATTATTTATTTTGACAGACACCAGTTTCGACGCCTTTCATTGGCTGTTGAAGAAAACGATTCTTTCACTGTAGTCCAGTGTTCACGGGGTGTACTTTGTACAAGAAAAACCAAAGATTATCAGCAGTTCATAACTAAAATTTAACAAGGCAAAGTCAGAGTGAGGTCATTTAATTTCAAAATGATGTTAAACAATGTTTCCCAATTAAAACATAATCAATTAACAAAACACATGCATTATTGCATACAAAAAATATACCATGTGTACTATAC
>ENA-OREC01002263-OREC01002263.1-marine-metagenome-genome-assembly--contig:-NODE-2263-length-10483-cov-13.564674_pt1 | contig 10483 bp, 3 predicted proteins | sample MGYA00248626_ERZ508543 | MGnify/ENA primary metagenome ERZ508543 (study PRJEB26211, sample SAMN05518279) | marine metagenome | isolation source: Puget Sound, Washington, USA | host: Bankia setacea...
CAATATCATAGACAAAACCAAACTCAATATCATAGACAAAACCAAACAGAATTCGGTTCCATGGCATATAATGGTTGTACTTCATAACAAGTACATGAAATTGTTTCTGCAAAACTGTCATTACTCTATATGCAATAAGAAGGCAGTTACATCATTTTCGTTCTCATCCTTTTTATGTGTAAACTGTTTCACCAAATTGCTTAGTCTGCATAACTGTCGTAACTTTGTAGAAAACAAGGAGATAGTTAGGACAGTCTGACGAGCACTTACATCACTATGTACATTTATTCAATATGACAATGAGTAGATGTGAAAGTGTTGTAACTATACATAAATCAGTAGGCAGTTACTACACTTTGCATAGCTTCTCTTGATATGTGCTGTTGTTTCTTCTGGAAAGCCTGGTAGATCACTTGTATATCAGTAATGCACATCATTTTCTCTCCAATCTGAGTCTGATGTCTCACTGATAACAGCATACAGAAATCTGTTATCATACACGACTAAGTCTTCACTATCTGTGCCTGTTGATTGTTTCCAATGAATGATAACGCGTTTAATGTTGTGTATCATAGAGTAGAAAACTAGCTTAGTGAGAGGAACATTTCATAACAATTTAGTAAATCGATTTTGAAATTACAGTTAGTAAATTTAAGATATGCAATCGGACTATCACCGAGCTCTGAAGTTTAAAATGGTGTACAAAAATGATGAACAACACACATGTTAACCATCAGATTGTAGGCTAGATGATAACCTGAGAGAGAGATTTAGATTCACTGTCTTGGACTTGCACTACATGGCATCCATCTTGTTTCAGATCTGCCCTTATTGGACCAGTATGTGTCGTAGTACAGTAAAATCTACTCAGGCAAACTTCATGTTCAAGAGTCTGTTATTTGTATAGAACAGCAAATACCAGTAACATTGTATACTATGTTCATAAAACAAATGGTATACATAACAGTAAGCCCAAAGTGATTATCTAATGGAAACCTTAATGGAACCCATGCCAAATTATGAACATTGATAGTCATACAGCAGGCAACATCCAATTATGACTCCTATTCTTGCAGCAGAAATTGCCAACAAAGCACCATCAATTGCCAAAATCTACTACCCCACGATAACCATCAATTGCCAAAATCTACTACCCCACGATAACCATCAATTGCAAAATCTACTACCCCATGATAACCATCAATTGCCAAGATCTACTACCCCATGATAAACCATCAACCATGAAAAGCAGCATGAATCAGGACTTGACTCAGCATAAAACAAAACAAAAATCAACCCACACAATCAAGTCTAGGTCTTGTGTACAGTTTACAGCCATCACACAAAGTCCACAACAAGGAGGGCAAGGGTATTCAATCTAGAATCTGTTCCATTGCTGTCTAGTTCTCAATATGTGTCAGAGATTCGGCACCTAATTTTGCTTCCTATATTGAATGTGATGCTGCAGTTGAACTCACAATAAATACTAAATTATGTCTAAAAATAGTACATTTTTCTTCTAAATTTTGCTTGAAGTTTTTAGAGATCGGTCTGTATGAATGTGGTGCAGTTGTTTGTCTGTATCTGAATCTATGTCTGCTGCTGTATTAAGTATTCTCCATAGATACATGTGTGAGGAGTAAAGAGATGAGTTTAGATCACTTGAGTCGACATTTACGAGCAGGTACACAAGCACTCAAACTGCCTAGCAACCCCAGAATGTTCATGACTTTTCAAGTGCTCGGAACAACATACCTAGATACTTTGCACGAGAGACTCAGAGAGACTCATTCACATTCTACATATCACCATACAAAAAATGAATATTAAACTGAAAATCTGTCAGTTTTAAATTATTCCTTTTTTGTGTATATAAATTGTAGTTATAAATTGTAGTGGTTTAATTTTTAAGTCTTATTTTCATTAAATTAAAATTCTTACATTTAAATCAACAAACAGATTGAAATGATCGTACAAAAACTAGAGAAGCATTTCAAGCAAAATAAGTTATATAACACGTACAACTGCTATGCAATCAGTTTCCATTACATACAGAAGTAAAATAGTTTTATTATAATGATATAAGAAAGCAGAAATAAAACGGTATCACAGTCTGAACATCGCAGCCTTGCAACTTGGCCTCCAATTTAATAAATGGCATCCATAAATTTTAGCTTAGTTTGAGGGGTTAAAGCGAAATTATTCTAAGTGCTATTAGAAAACCCCAGACTAAGAACCCTTTCACATTCACCCATCAGTGTGCAAAATGAAAATGAAAGTAAAACTATTACCTTATCAAAAGCTGTGATATAAAGGCCATACTCAAATTACACTTTATTTCATACCATGTATTTCCTTCAGACTCAGTATCATGGCATTAATTGTCCGCCCCAAAGGTTATATAACTGTACAGTACATGCCACTAAAAAGCTGTCCAAAAATGATCCAAAATTCAAATTATTTCTCTAGAAGAGAATTATTATAGCTATAAATCCACTGCAAACTAAATTAGATACAGGTGTGCAAGACGCAAACTTAGTAATAATTCTTTTCTTATACAAGGCAACTTAATTTAAAGCCCAATTGGTTCTTTTAAAATGATTGACTTACAAAATGATATATCAATAAAGACGGCAACTTAAAACTGTGCCTTAAATATCAACGTTTGACAAATACATTTGACAAATACGCTATAATCAAGGTGAACAAAACTCTCACCAACTTACAAACTCAAGTTTCTCTACAGGCTCCAATTACAAGGTATATAATTACTAACTGCACATGGAGCTATTGAAGTATGAGTTACAATTGAAGGTTACAAGTTTCAGTCTGCTGTAAATGCCACCAAGCACGTATGTCTTAAGGTGAGGATACAGACAGGCTGTCACAACGGCTTCTCTTTCATTGTACAAACAAATCAATGCAATAAACACTGAGAACCATTCCAAATGCTGATGAATGCTGGAGTTTATAAATGAGTACTAATATTACACACTAAGTCATCCACAATTCACTGCTTTGTATTGCTGTTTGTATGTAATTGCAGCTTTGCTTGTTCACTGTGCACCTAACTGTGTTAATTGTCTATCAATTAGACTGATCAGATTCTGTCAAATGCTGTAATTACGGCAATCAAATTTCTAAACAGTATAATAATAGAAGCATTTGAGGACAATTTGAGAGCTGGTGAAACTGTATGAAGGTATGAAAGTGTAAGGCTTCTGAATGCTATGAACAAATAAGCACAGAATATGAGATAGAAGTTAGAACCGTGTTACGTTCACCCCTACATATATACAAGTATTCAACCTCAGAATTATATATAATAGGTAAATATATTCAGCATCTAGGGACTAGTAGGGGTCTGTAAAATAAAAATAAAGGTAAGGAATCACAATCTTAGTTAATCCTAAACTCTGGCAAATTATGGCCCAGCTGACCATTCAAATAAATCAACTTCCTGTTAATGAAAGATTGTTAGTCCTTCTATACAACTTACAACTTAAATTTCACTAACAGGATACCAACATATTTAACCAAGTCATTTTAGTATGAAGAATATAAACTAGTGCAAAAAAGGTCTGATGTTTGGCTTCATGTGCAGAAAGTCTTAAAATTACTGGCCTTCATTGTGTGATCCTCTATGCATGAGGTGATATAAAAACTGTCATAAAATAAAAACAAGGCTTAAAACTGTCATTTGATAAGTAGGGAAGCAGTTCTTCTACTAACAATGTGCCTTTCAGTATCCATGCTCAATAGGGTTTGGTCAAGATGGAAAGACTACTGACCATAGTGAGATTTGACCCAACATATCCCACTATTTACTTAGGGACTGGCAGATGTTTAAGGAGCCAAAAGGTAAACACCATCAAGTACCAGCAGTAGAAGCTTCATTTAATTCATTGACATAATATTTGGATATAGGTGACCACTGACCTTATCGATTACACAATCAAAGTATAATCAACTTGGAAATCAAAAACCACAGATCACAAACTGACCACAATCTTTGGCTATGTCCATGTCAGAACAAACATAAGTCGATCAAGCTTGTAACTCATCTGCCGTCAAATTTGACCAATGTTTGCTCACAGACACTTTAAGATTGAATAATATAGCCACTGAAAAATCTGGGCCACCATAGTATTAGTAACATTGTTATCCAAGTTATATCATCGTGACATTATCGTCCGGTCAAAAACAATAGTGTTATAATACATTGAAAAATTCTGGATCTCTGAGGTGTTTTAATGCCTACATGCTGACTGTGGACACTGTAATGGTATGATGTTGTAGAATGAGTACCAAGTCTCTATCTAAAAAACAAACCAGTGACAGCTGCTCTTGTATCACCTGTGAAACCTTACAAACAAGTGTGCAATATGACATTAACACAGGTTAAATAGCAACAAGGAAAATAGATCATGAGCAAAAATAGCCATACATCAAGAGAAAGAGTCGTACAACAATAAAATAAAAGTAACATAAAGAACGAGCAAACTTGTTTGAGTGTTACTAGTTGTAATGTTCACAAGGAAATCATCAGAATTTAGTCATCTGTTCTTATGTTTCTTCATGTATTGCAAATGTTGGTCATGGATTGATTGTCTCTATAGACTCCATTACAAGTATATACCAGAGACATCCTAGACTCTTACTCAGTGTGCAGAGTATGAATTCATTATCACTGACAATAGAACTTCTAACAATTAGTGTACAATTAGATTTCATATTCACAATTAACCTACAATGTAAAACCCAATGTTGGATGGTGACTTACCAAAGAATGTATAAATTGATCCATGTTTCATTCACACATCACACCTACAAGTCTACAACAACACTCCTCATTCAAATAGTCCAATTACTCAACTACAACCAATGTTTACACACACATCACCACCTGACAGCCCCTAATGCATCAAATGGACCTTCTACAAAACATCTAGCCTCACTGACCCCCTTTCATAATATTTCTTAGACGCTTTATTAGTCACTAGTATTCTGTACTTGACAACAATTAACTAAAATGCACATATTTACATGACTGTTGCTAATTACCACATGTGTTTTATGTTCTCCATGCACATCATAAATAACGTGCTTTCCTGACAGCCCCTATCATTTTAGGCTGTATAAAGGACCAATAAATCAGTCCAAGGTGTGTCAACAAGGGTCCCCTGCTGTACCTGTGTATGAAACTGATAACCATCTATTCTAGGCAAACAACTCTTAGTCTTTCAAGGTCATAATGATGAAACTGATAGTTCACAGATGAAACACCAAATGCAAAAGGGTTGTAACTGAAATGTGTAGTTAAGAGCATTTACACCAATTTTGCATCAAGCAGCTATTTCTAGATAACAAATCAGATAAGAGAAAATGTGATGATTGGCTACACATTGTTTAAGGGCATACAATGGTAGATGATTTGATGGACCCCTAATTACAGGATGTTTGTGGAGACTATATAAAACAGTAGGAAAATAATATTTGGCCTCAGGGTATTATGGAAGTTTGGGGACAAGCATAAGAATGAAAGTATTCTTTTATAAACAAACATTGTATCTCCATATTTGTATTTCTCTCAGACACTATTTCTGCAATTAGACAATTGACCTTACGCCAGATTTATGATTGACAGGTCAACTGACCAATCAGCGTTGAATATTTGAGCGAGTCAATACTCTCAAGGCAGTAAAAGCCATCTTGTCAGTCAAGCTGTCAGACACCACAAAAATTGTTTAGTTGGTTGTTGTTTTCCCTTAAACTAGCACCAGCTAAGTTGATATGTTAAAACATTCATTTGTGATTAAAAACCGAATGCAGCAATTCTGATTTTTGAAAATTCTGATTCACTTTATATACATATTTGTATTACTGAATCAGTGTATAATGTTCTATTCATAAAGACTTTATTATTTTGTTTTTGGCTCATGTAATTGCTTTATAGTGGGTAGTTTCTCCGCGTCTCTGCAGTTGCCTTAATATACCCCAACATCTTACAACATTGAATCTATCATTATCAGCAGCAACTTTTTATCAGATCAGCGTCATTTCTCATAGTAAAAACATACAGAGACCTTTATCGTCATTCCGATATAAGAAATCCAAGCTAGGTGGTCTAGCTAGGTGTACCCGGTACTCTGTGCAGTACTATTATGAACTTTCACTATCTTTCTAAATGCAGTGACATCTCACATTTCTCCTTTCAGATACCACAATGCATAGAAAATGCCATACTGAAGCTCTCTGCAGTATTGTTGGTGTCGATCGTTCCATCATCTTTGTTCAATGTTTATTTTAAGAGATTGTTGTTTCAATATTTCTTAAAAGCACCAAAGTGTACCCATATGCCTAATCAAACAAAACAAAAAGCCACTGCGAAATATTCATCTGGAAAAAGCATAATAAAAGTCACTAATTTCAACAGGCAACACTTCTTTCCAATTTCCTTTTTTTTGCTTTTCTTTATTATCATATTATCCAATTGTTCACGGCTGTAACAGTAAGTTCTGAAAAATTACAAACTGTTTTCTCTTTGATTGATGAAGCTTGTTGCTTTCGGCTGTTTTAGTTGGTCCTTTGCCCTGACTTTTATCTAGTCAATCTCCCCGGGGTAGCATGGAAAATTAGCACCCTTAAGTGTTTTAGAGACAAGCTTTACAAGTTCTGCTAGTCTCAGACTTTTTTTACTTAAATCCTTTTTCTTGTTTTAGAGATCCTCATAGTGTGATGACGAGTAAAGAAAGTACAGTTAGTTGGGAACATGAACAATATTTGTAACGAGCAGGACAAGAATAAATTTTGCCATTTTTGCGATTTGATATCTTAATCTTAGTGTTCCAAGAAAATCATAAAAAAATGCATTCTGTTCCAGTTGATATGTTTTCATGGAATGCTTTTATCCCCTTAGTCTCTCTATACAAGACCTTCTATAGTGTATACAACTACGCCATGATTTCCTCATACTATTCACATATCAGTAATCTTGAATCTCCTAACAATGCTCAATTCTTCCTCCATTCAACAGGCCGTCATGTGTATTAATATTTATGAGCAATACAAATCCATTTATGAGCAAGGGGACAGTTAAAATAAAGGGCCATAGAGACGAGCACTTTTTTTCCATTAAGAGCTCGGGGACAATATAAAGGGAGCAGCAGATGTACAAAACACTTTACTAGAAGCCTCAGACGCTGATTTAATTTTCCACTGATCATTTCTCTATTAGATAAGATCCAGTTAACTAATTGAGGATGTATCAACTTCCACTAGTGTTCAATTAATGTAAAAGCAAGAGACAAAGACACTTTGGAAAAGTAACTGTTGCGTAAATTCAAATAGGAACATCTCATATCATATTCTTGCAAGGGAGGCAACTTTCATATAATTCCAAGAATAGTGATCTCCCCCTAGTTGCTATATAGATGAACAGTTTGATGCACTTTTTTCAATAAAAATCAATCAAAATTAAAGGTAATATTATACATCCCCTATCTGTAAAGGTCATTTCAAGATCACATTTTTTAAAATAAAACCTGCCTACAAATATGATAACGCTTTCCAGTTCTTTTCTCATTTTTAGTTTCAACAAATTTATAGCCATGTTGGTATAAAAAAAATTGTAAGCGTTGTTGTTGTGTGAGAAATGTCCAGCTTCAGTAACTGTATAACTTGCTATGTTAGAACCCATGACAATCCTACTAGATACTTGTTTCTGTACATTCAGAACATATATGCATTATTCAGGGGCAGGGGAGGGGGGGTCGCGGAAGACCCCGTAAAAAGCAAAATGCAAATGTGTAATCATTGGATTTCATGTTGTCTTCCCTTTACATTTTACTGCCTGTCAGAATTGTCTCGAAATTGTAATAGAGCCTGTCTTATGTTCGGATGATTTCGTGCAATACTGGAATAAGCCTGTCAAAGAATACAACATTTGGAATAAAGAAAAGGATGCAAAAACACACAAAAAACAAAAAACAGAGAAAAATCTTACACATATATAGCGATTTGTTGGAAAGTTTTGTGCAATGTCGGAATAGCGTTGCCATAAACTAGATACATTGTAGTAAGTGGAATTGAGAAAGAAGCTGGAAAACAAAACAGAAAACGAATCTTATACATATATATATTTGGCTACTTTCGCATGATATACTCCAATTGACTGATACGAGACTATAACAAGGCTGTACGATCAATAGATTGAATATATTACAAGAAACAATACTGTATAACTAGTGAAGAAGCTATGATCTGAGCCAGTTAATCACTCCCTCATTCCTCATAATAGGTTTTCTATGAAGATTTTGCCCATAAAAACACAATGGAATCTTTTACTGAACAAATGACTGTTTAGTGAGACCAAAATTAGGAAACTACATGCAAATTAAATGGCTGGTATAATATGGGTAATGATGCTTCATATGGCATACATGGCCATTCACAGCAAGAAAGGATCAAGGTCTGTTTTAAGAAAATTGGTTGTCTTGGTAAACATACATATAGGCTTATTGCCCATCATACAGGACTAGATCCATTTTGTCATTAGATGATATTTAGATATGTACATAAAACAGAGAGATTTTGAAATCATATTTTTTAAAACAACACAATGTCATTGATTTAAACTGTAGTTATCTCACACACACGAACACCTGTTATGTTTTACCTGATATTTTACCCGTATTACACTGTTGTGTTTTACCGTACCTAATTCTGCTTTATACTAAAACAGCAAAACCAAAATCCATGTTAAAACCACTTGTTTCCATGTTTTCATATTTAGAAAATGATTTCATTTCTCTTATAACTTATAATCAAGACATGGTATTTAACAGTCAGAGAATTCCTGTGATAAGTGCCTTACAGTAATTTAGATGGTAACTAGGGGTGTTAGAAATATTGGGATGTATGGTTGGAAATATTTGACAGGAGCAGGGAACAGTTCTGGCACCACTTGTCAAAGCTATGGTGGGATCTAGCCATGAAATTCCTGAATCCAAACAGCTTATAGTGGCGGCAGGTATAAATTTGTGAATTGTGAGAAATTAGGCGTTAATTTGGCAGGCAAGTTCTCCGTGTTAGACATAGTTTTCATTTACTCTAATCATTTGTTATGACTGAGCAGCTAATCATGGCCTGGATACAGAAGAAGACCAAAGAGGTGGCCAGGTGTGGAACAACTCATAGAAACAAAATGTTGGCTGGTTAATGTATAAGTCTTCTATCTGCTTCTTCATTAGATAGCATTTAGAACTATATCGCTTTCACCCCTCAAAAGAGATGAGAGGGAATATTTGGGCCATGTTTCTGTATCTCTGTATGTTGTATAGGGTATATACCATGCTAATAAAGACATCACATATTTCTCAGTCAATGGTGGTGATGTAAACAACTTCATTCTACACTTTGTAACCTCCTTAAAGATGACAAAGAAGCCATCGGTAAGCTAGCCATACCATGTAAAAAGATGTAATTTTAGGGTAAATGCCAAAGGGTTCTATCTGCTTCTTTATTCAATAGTACTTGTAACAATTTCATTTGCATTGCTTGAATAGTTTCTGTAAAGAGTTTGTCGACTACTCATTGTTACAGAAATCTATTTTTTTGTAAAGTTAACCCGAGTTAAATTGTATATTTTTGTGCATATAAAAAGGTATAGTCTGATGTAACTAAATATTATATTTTATAGTATTATAATATCTTTTATATTCAATATGTTGAAACCAATGGCTGCACTATTATCAGGGTCCAATTTCTGCAAGATCACTAAATTTACCGACAAATACTCAAATTGATTGAGAAATAAATTCCAGACCACAGTGATGGGCAACTTGGCAAAAGCTTTAAAAAATGTACAAATGCTACTTTGAGACTTTCATTCCAGTTTGTTCCATTCCACCACTGTTTAATTTCCTTACTCCCTTCAACCTAGTTTTCATTCAACTTTTAACCAGACAGTTTCATTGTTGGCAGCATTGCTGAGAATTACTGGCTCAGTGTACAGACAACTTCTCCAATGACCTCTCACTTGATGGCATACATCATAACAGCTGATCTCTGTAAATACTCTGAAAACACAGTTCTCTTGAAGGTTTTAGTGATAGAAAATTGACAAGTTATTATCTAGATGCGATTATTGTGGATATACAAACTGTGTTTGAATCTATACTTACAACGCTTATCTTGCTTACATGATATATTTTTTTGGCAACTTTGATCCAATATATTTTTGCGGTTGTAAATATTAGGGAGTTTTAAAAAAAATGTTATAACAGGTTGTCATAGCATTACATTCATAACAAATCCAATATCATAAACAAGAATTAGATCGGAAAACATATTTTTGAAGTATTTTTGGCAAATAAAGGGCCGTAACTCTTAAATGACTAAATCGCTTTCCATGGCTATCGAACTTGATCAAGATATTATGGTCACAAACATGTGTGTAAAGTTTGGTGAGGATTGGACAAAT
>ENA-OREC01002264-OREC01002264.1-marine-metagenome-genome-assembly--contig:-NODE-2264-length-10483-cov-7.749568_pt1 | contig 10483 bp, 2 predicted proteins | sample MGYA00248626_ERZ508543 | MGnify/ENA primary metagenome ERZ508543 (study PRJEB26211, sample SAMN05518279) | marine metagenome | isolation source: Puget Sound, Washington, USA | host: Bankia setacea...
CTCGTTAAGATACGCTGGTTAATCTCATCATGTGCGTGTTTTGTTTAAAGTTTTCTTACAGCTTAAAACAAACAGTCATATCTAGTGTTGGTAACCGTTAATACCACGTAGTCATTGAAAGCATTAGTTTTACGTAATTTGTGTTACCGTTAATCTTACGTAGTAATGGTGTTGAACTGATTACGTAGTCATGGGTACTGGTAATTCTGCGTAAATGTGGTTACCGGAAGACATATGTAGCTATGGGTACCGGTAATATCGTGTATCTATGGGAAGGGACACTCATACGTAGTTATGGTTACCGATTACACATATACGTACATTATAATGTTGAATTAAGAAATATCTACAACTTAACGATGCATTTCTAATATTCTGTTTTAGTTCAGGGTGTATGGTCACTCTGGTCGCCATGGAGTCAGTGTTCGAGCACGTGTGGTGTAGGAATGAAGCTGAGAGTGAGACAATGTGACAACCCGTTACCCATGAATGGTGGAGTACCATGTAAAGGTGGGTCAACCATTACCAATTACTTTCACTTTTTCATTCAAAAATTAAATGATACCAATGCTCTATATTGAGTTCAAATACAATTCATGTCATTAAGGGTTGGACGGGTTCGTTTCCTATTTATGACAGAACGCCACTTTCGGCAATACAAGTACCTGTTAAGACTGAAACAGTTTCTATTACTCATTTGATATGAAAATGTGCGCATGCTTGAATTTTCTTATTAGAAAGATAAAATTGCCTTTAAGCGTTTCGGAGATGTATACAACTGTTGTGGACATCACACTTTAGAATGTATAATATAACACCTACACTCATTAGTTAATACTTACAGAGGCTATTTAAAAAGAGACATTATCACCAGCAGATACCTAACACATTAGACTCATACCGACAAAACACAACATATTCTCGCTCTTACCAATTTAAAAGACATATTTATGTTTTCAGGACTAGCTGTCGAAGAAGCAGTTCATGACACAGGTATTCCCTGTCCTATACATGGAGGTCTTGGTCCCTGGGTGGATGTCGGTGTTTGTGAAGGCTTCTGCGGAATGGGCACACACAAACGGGTTCGAGTCTGCGATAGTCCATTACCTCAATTTGGTGGCAACCCTTGTATGGGAGAGTTGGAACTTTTCAATCCATGTGAAACTGCAATACCTTGCCCGTTGAATGGACACTGGGGACATTGGCACGAATTTTCAATGTGTTCGGTAAATTGTGGAGTCGGTGTTATGCATAGAAAACGAGTGTGTGACAACCCTTCACCTAGTCATGGAGGATTAATGTGTATGGGACCCGCATTAGAAGAATTACCATGTGACACTCGTATTCCTTGTCCGATAAATGGTCAATGGTCGTCTTGGTCTGTGTTTAAACCTTGTTCTGTTCCATGTGGTATCGGATTAACCCAAAGGATACGTGAGTGTAATAACCCTTTACCTCTATTTGGGGGACTGGAGTGTCTAGGATCGCCAGTAGACACTCAAGAGTGCAATACGAACATTCCTTGCCCCGTCCACGGCGGCTGGGGACGTTGGACTGACTTCGGTGTGTGCTCAGCGAAATGTGGTGTTGGAATATCAAAGCGAACACGAGTGTGCAATAACCCACCGCCAATGAACGGAGGTGCATTATGTTTTGGATTCAGTATTCATCACCAACCGTGCAATACAGGACTATCTTGTCCGGTGGATGGATATTGGTCACATTGGTTGCCATGGAGTCAGTGTTCCTCAAATTGTGGCGTAGGCGTTAGACAAAGGTATCGGCTGTGTAATAATCCTATCCCTGATTTCAGTGGCTTAAATTGTATTGGGGAGCCATTTCAAGAGCAGCCTTGTGATACAGGAATGCACTGTATAGTGGATGGAGGTTGGTCTGCTTGGTCACCCCCGTTACCATGTCCAGTCACATGCGGCGTAGGAACAACAAGACGCGTAAGGGAATGTAACTCACCCTTGCCTATGTTTGGAGGAGCTGGCTGTTTCGGTCCAAGTTTCGAAGTTCTTAAATGCTCCGTTGGAAATGCGTGTCCGCAAAATGGTGGTTGGTCAATATGGATGGATTGGTCGATGTGTGGATCATCATGTGGTGTCTCTGTCCAACAACGATTCAGATACTGTCATAGTCCACCGCCTGCTTTTGGAGGAGTACCATGCCAAGGACCAGCGATAGATGAAAGGCCTTGTGATACGGGTGTACATTGTCCGATACCTGGTGGATGGTCAGGTTGGGCTGATGTGAATGGCTGCTCCGCAAAATGTGGAGTTGGTGTAGCTGTCCGAAAACGCTTTTGTAATACACCGCTTCCTCAGTTTGGTGGACCGATGTGCATAGGTCCAGATGTTGAAGAAACAAATTGTAACACAGGTGTACCATGTCCGATTCATGGTGCATGGTCACCTTGGGCTGATCTGTCATCGTGTTCTGTTGCCTGTGGAGTAGGTGTAATGAGACGATCTAGAGAATGTAACTATCCGGCACCTATGTTTGGAGGATTACCTTGCCCTGGACCAGCTTTTGTAGATCTTCCCTGCGATACGAGAATACCCTGTCCGGTAAATGGAAATTGGGGTCCATGGAATAAGTATAGCCCTTGTTCAGTGAACTGTGGCGTCGGGGTAATGATTCGAAAACGAGAATGTAATGCACCATTACCTATGTTTGGAGGTTTCCCATGTGTTGGACCTGCATTCGATGAATCTCCATGCGACACAGGTCTACATTGTCCGATTGACGGAGGTTGGTTTCCCTGGAGCGCATTTTCACCATGTGGTGTTCCTTGCGGAATTGGTTTAATCAGACGCTTTCGAGAATGTAAAAATCCAGCTCCAATGTTTGGCGGACTTACGTGTATTGGCTTCAATGTCGATGAAAATATATGTGATACGGGAAGACCGTGTCCTATCGAAGGTAACTGGGGACCATGGACACCTTTCAGCGGATGTTCGACTACTTGTGATATAGGAATACAGCGAAGAACGCGTTTGTGTAATAATCCTCCACCGATACATGGTGGAGGCTTCTGCTTGGGTTCACCTTTAGAAGAAATAAAGTGTGATACAGGTGTCCAATGTCCTTTACATGGCGGATGGACATCGTGGTCAATAGTTGGACCTTGTCAGACTACATGTGGTATGGGAGTTAAACGACGCTTAAGAGAGTGTGCAAATCCCAAACCATTGTTTGGCGGAGACATGTGTTTGGGGCCTGGAGTTGAAGAAATGCCTTGTGAAAGCGGTATAATTTGTCCTATAAACGGAGCTTGGACTTTATGGTCAAGATGGTCAGGTTGCTCGGCGGCTTGTGGTACAGGAATGTCTATTAGAAGACGAGAATGCGCCGATCCAGTCCCGTTATATGGAGGTCTACCTTGTGTTGGTCCAAATATGCATGAGATGGTTTGTGAGACGGGTTTACATTGTCCTATAGACGGAGGCTGGAGTCCATGGAAAGAATACATGCCTTGCTCTGCGAGATGTGGTATGGGTGTAACGCAAAGAATTCGCATGTGTAATTCACCGCCTCCTCAATACGGTGGGATGTTCTGTATAGGGGAAGCAGTTCATACAAAACACTGTGATACTGGTTTATCTTGTCCAATAGATGGAGGATTCTCGCTTTGGTCACAATGGAGCGTCTGCATGGGTCAATGTGGCGATGGTTTACAATTTCGAGAGCGCATTTGCAATTCACCTTTCCCAATGCATGGTGGACTTCCATGTACAGGGATATTTAAAGAAGAAAGAACATGTGATACCGGTCAGTTTTGTTCCATACACGGTGGTTGGGGAGAATGGTCGGGCGTTAGTGTATGTTCTGCGACGTGTGGTGTTGGGGTACAAGAACGGACACGATTATGTGACATGCCTATCCCAATGTATGGAGGCTTGCCTTGTGTAGGACCAGATGTTAATGTAATGCCATGTGATTCTGGAGTATTTTGTCCTATACCAGGTGACTGGAACATGTGGTCACCGTGGTCTGTTTGTTCTGCTAAATGTTCAATTGGAGTTCAATTTAGGGAACGATCTTGCTCTAATCCGCCGCCACAGCATGGGGGACCACCTTGTGTAGGAGTAGATCAGCAGGAACAAGTGTGCGATACTGGGGTTCTATGTCCAGTTAATGGCGGCTGGAGCTTTTGGACGGATTGGCTGCCTTGTAATGTTAAATGTGGCGTTGGAATTCAATCAAGAAAACGTGTTTGTAACAGTCCACCTCCTAAGTTTGGCGGAGTTCCTTGTATCGGGCCAGAGTTTGAAGATACTATGTGTGATACGGGTATTCCGTGTCCTATAGATGGACATTGGAATCATTGGTCGCAATGGTCACTATGTACAGCATCGTGTGGCCTTGGTTTACAGCAAAGGGTACGCGAGTGTACAAATCCTATACCATTGTATGGTGGAAACCCATGTGTTGGTCGTCCCGAACAAGTACGAGATTGTGACACTGGTATATTGTGTCCCATCGATGGATTTTGGACTCCATGGTCTGTGTGGACACCGTGTTCTGTACCTTGTGGTGTAGGTATTCAAGGTCGAGCCAGAGCATGTACAAACCCCCCTCCTATCGCAGGTGGAAGATTTTGTGATGGACCGGTTGCAGAAAAACTCGAGTGTGATACTGGTATTCCGTGTCCCATACAGGGAAATTGGTCGCCTTGGTCACTATTTAGTAACTGTGATGCAGTGTGTGGCACGGGCGTACAAGTTAGATCGAGAGCATGTACAAATCCACCACCGCAGTTTGGAGGAGATCTGTGCCTAGGTTTTGCCGCTGAAAAGATACCCTGTGAAGCAACAATCCCTTGCCCTATAGATGGTGGGTGGTCTTTGTGGACGCAGTTTGGTCCATGTATCGGTAAATGTGGAATTGGTCACCAAGAACGGGCACGAACTTGTACTAATCCGATACCGAGATTCGGAGGAATGCCATGTAATGGTCCTAACGTTGAAGTTTTAGAATGTGATACTGGAATTGGTTGTCCGATACATGGAGGGTGGTCACCATGGCTTCCCTGGAGTATGTGCCAGGCAGATTGCGGATTAGGTATGAGAGAACGGCACCGTGGCTGCAACCACCCACCCCCACAATTCGGTGGTATGCCGTGTGAAGGTTTTGACATTGAAACAGGACCGTGCGATACTGGTGTTCATTGTCCGGTGCATGGAGGCTGGTCTCTTTGGTCACCTCCAACTCCGTGTTCTTCAGCATGCGGAGTTGGAATACAATCCCGAGTACGATCATGCACTAACCCTGTACCACAGTTTGGGGGAATGGTGTGTGTTGGACCGTCAAAGAAAGTAACAGACTGTTACACAGGAATACATTGTCCGATACACGGACAATGGGGACCGTGGGCTTCATTTGGAACATGCAATGTTAAATGCGGCGTTGGTATCCATGTGCGTACACGATTTTGTGATAGTCCTCCTCCACAGTTTGGTGGTTTTATGTGTGAAGGACCAGGGTTTGAGGAAACAAAATGTGACACTGGTTTCCCGTGTGTAGCTCCTGGTTGGTCATTATGGTCGCCATGGAGCGGATGCAAGACTTCTTGTGGAATAGGTGAACAGATAAGAGTTAGGGAATGTCCAGCTCGGACACCAGCTGACAGGGTATTGTTATGCCATGGGCCGGACATAGAACTCCTAAAATGCGATACAGGTAACAGCATTACTTTAGCTTCAAAAAAGCAATTTAATATTTTCAAGACTCAATATGCATCTATTAAGCCAAACTAATGTGTCCAAATAGGCGTATACATGCATGTTTAGTTTTCAAATCAAGGGAGATGAACTCAAAAGTAGTGCAATAAGAGTTACTTTCCATTGTCAAAGATACAATCTGTTTGGCTTAATAGTGTTAGTTGCACTGCTCAAGTATGCCAAATGACTATCGGTATTCAAAATAATACGTCCCCATTCATTTCATGTAACAGAAACCTGTTTTGGGGAAAACTAGGCACACGCGAATAATATTTATTATACAAGTACATGTTTATAATTATGCATTGTACTTACAGGAATCCCTTGTCCAATAAACGGTGGTTGGACAGTCTGGACAGAGTGGGACATATGTAGTGTTCGGTGCGGTATCGGTATCCACAGAAGGTACCGGGAATGTGCGGCACCAGTACCGGCGTTTGGTGGTCATCCGTGTATGGGACTAGCTATAGAAGAGAAAGAATGTAAAGGTTCGTACATATCAAGGGCTGTCTGATTGCATTTACATTAACTGCTGACACACCTGTCTGTAAATTAATTTTAAATACGAACTATTGTATTAGAATATTATTCAACCTTCTAAATGTGTCAAATATACGAACGTTTATCTTACATTAGCATTTAGTGTTGATATCCAAGTAATTAAAATATATGTTCAATAGAGGTTTTTTCATGTCTTTAAAGCGCCACCGTGTTCAATCGACGGTATGTGGACAGACTGGTCATTCTGGACTGGCTGCTCAGCTCAGTGCGGGGTAGGTGTGCGTTCCAGGGAGCGGTTTTGTGACCACCCATCCCCTCGGTTTGGCGGACTTCCCTGTATGGGCGTACCTGCACAAACTGAAGAATGTAGTACTGGAGTGCCTTGTCCTGTGGCTGGTTCATGGTCACCTTGGGCGCCCTGGTCAGGTTGTTCTGCGCCTTGTGATGTAGGAACCCAGATTCGAAACAGGTTCTGTAACTCTCCGGCCCCATTGTTTGGTGGACTCCCTTGTCCCGGGCCGACAGAAGAAGTACAAGAATGTCATACGGGTCACGTGTGTCCTATAGATGGTCGTTGGGGGCCATGGACGGGTTGGTCGAACTGTTTGTCCGAATGTGGTCTGGGAGAACAGCGAAGACGGCGTTTATGTGACAGTCCACTGCCACAGTTTGGAGGTTTGCCTTGTAAAGGATACGCTGAGGAGTTTGTACCATGTGACACAGGAATACCATGTCCTATCCATGGTCACTGGTCTCCATGGTCTGAATTTAGCCTCTGCTCGGTGTCCTGTGAAATGGGACTTCAAGCTAGACATCGTGTATGTAGTAATCCGCCACCTCAGTTCGAGGGATTGCCGTGTCATGGTCCGATAGAGGAAACAGTGGGTTGTGATACTGGTGTACATTGTCCGATGCACGGTGGCTGGGGTCATTGGTATGCTTGGTCCACTTGTGGTGTCTCATGTGGGGTCGGAAAACAAGAACGACGTCGAGAATGTAATAACCCGGTTCAACTGTTTGGTGGTTTACCTTGTGATGGTCCAAATATGGAAGTTGGGTTATGTGACACGTTAGTTCCATGTTCTGCTGATGGTAATTGGGGAGAATGGTCGATGTGGTCTCACTGTACTGCGAAATGTGGAGTTGGCCTGCGGGATCGGGTAAGACAATGCAATAGCCCTCCTCCAATAGGTGGCGGCCTGCCATGCCCAGGTCCAGACAATGAGATTTTAGAGTGTGATTCTGGAATTCCATGTAGAATAGATGGTGCGTGGGGACTGTGGACCCCGTGGTCATCTTGTCAAGGAAAGTGTGGAATGGGGCTAATGTCCAGGGAACGACATTGTGATTCCCCTTTACCTCAGTATGGCGGAGGTCCTTGTGCCGGTCCATTCCATGAGGAGACAACATGTGATACAATGGTACCATGTATTATGCCCGCTGGTTGGGGTCCTTGGTCACCATGGAGTATGTGTTCAGCCAGCTGTGCTTTAGGTGTAATTAATAGAATAAGAGACTGTGTAAAACCGGATCCATTGTCTGATACGTCGGCTTGTGTAGGACAAAACACTGAAACAACTGACTGTGATAGCGGAGTTCCGTGTCCTATAAATGGAAACTGGGGACCATGGTTTGAATGGGGCGTCTGTTCGGTGTTATGCGGAGTTGGTCTTCGTGAGCGCAGAAGAGAATGTGCCAACCCACCACCCCGGTTCGGTGGTTTACCTTGCGTAGGGCCTATGTCTAACGTTGCTGACTGTGATACTGGAACCCCCTGTCCTATTCATGGCGGATGGAATTTGTGGACACCATGGACAGCTTGCACTCAACATTGTGGCATAGGATTACAGCAGAGATCAAGAGCGTGTACAAACCCTTTACCTGCATTTAATGGACGTCATTGTGAAGGTCCATTTGAGGAGACTATGCAGTGTGATACTGGTCGACATTGTCCGATCGATGGACACTGGGCTATGTGGGAACCTTGGTCACCCTGTTCAAGTTCTTGTGGAATCGGGGAACAAAACCGAGTGCGAACTTGTAGTGATCCTCCTCCTCAGTTTGGTGGTGTGGCTTGTATTGGGCCAGATGTAGCGGTTCTAGAATGTGACACCGGGATGCCATGTCCCATTCACGGAGGATTTACGTTGTGGAGCGATTGGTCGGGGTGTACAGACACGTGTGGGATTGGAACAATAGAACGATTTCGAGAATGCAAGCACCCGGCTCCCATGTTTGGCGGACGACCTTGTACTGGGCCGCACATAGAAATACTTGACTGCAACACGGGAATACCTTGTCCTATACATGGTCACTGGTCACCGTGGTCGCCTTGGGAGGTATGTTCAGCTATATGCGGCATTGGACAGAAAAAAAGATACAGAGCATGTGACAATCCAAGACCGGCACACGGTGGTAATGTGTGTATAGGCCTACCAGAAGAGCTAATCGACTGCGATACCGGTCTACCGTGTCCCGTGCATGGTCACTGGGCGCACTGGTCGGGCTGGAGTATATGTGGTGCTTCTTGCGATATTGGATTCCAAGTACGAATCCGAACATGTTCAGCCCCGAAACCAATGTTCGGTGGCGACTTATGTATGGGTGTTCCTGAAGAGAAACGAACCTGCGATACGGGTATAGCTTGTCCAATACATGGCAGTTGGAGTATATGGTCAGGATGGAGTGCGTGTGATGTGAACTGTGGGGAAGGTTTTCAGGTTAGGATCAGATCTTGTAGCCATCCTCCACCTCAGTTTGGTGGCGCACCTTGTCTTGGACCACCAGAAGAACAAAGACTGTGTCTAAGTTCTATGCCATGTGCAATAGACGGGCAGTGGGGACCTTGGTTACCATGGCAACATTGCAGCGGTATGTGTGATGTTGGACGACGTAAAAGGTACGTTCATGTATGCTCTTATGTACAATATATACGTACTAACTCAGTAGCAATGAATTCTACAAACGAGGAGATAATGTGTACTTAACTTAATTGAATTTATTCAACAAACGCACACCGTTAAAACGTTTATATCACAACTGGTATGGTGCGCTTTCTACATTTTGGATACACATGTATTTGACCAATCGGACTCTTCAAATGAAGCTAATGCAATCCAACATCAAGTGTGTAGTATGTTGAATCTTTATGTAGAATGGATATTACCAATGAAAAATGTTAGATTCAATAATTGTCTTTATCAGGATCCGTGTGTGTGACAGTCCTCTCCCGTCGAATGGTGGTTTAATGTGTCCCGGGTATGACATGATGGACGAGCCCTGTGATACGGGAGTGCTATGCGTACTACCACCGGGATGGTCGAGCTGGGGACCATGGTCACATTGTACAGCAACATGTGGAGTGGGAATCATGGTAAGACAATAGTATGCCATGTGTTCAAAATTCCTGAAAACAACATGATGAGACTATAAGTATATTATTAAGGGATGGGTAGAGTCGTGTGTATTTTGTGATATGGTATTTTGTACATAAACCAATGCATTGTCCGCCGTCAATGTCGCCACTCTGCTATCGCCACTCTTTATATTATGCAGATATAATGTAATTGGTAAATTGTTCAGACTAAAACTCAATACAATTTCTTTTGGTAAAAACGATAACATTGACCGTTTCGTGTGACTAGGAACAAACAGCTCATCGTTTTTACTCTCATTCTACATGTAGCGAGACGTTAAAAATACTCTTTTACGAATAGAATATGTTTAAGCATGAACTTATTTATCATATATCGGTCTGTTTGACTAGTAATTGTACCCGGGATATTTCAGGTCCGTGCTCGTTTCTGTGACAATCCACCACCCTCAGGCCCGGGTATTGCGTGTATGGGTCCGGGGGAAGACAACATGCCATGTGACACCCTCACATTGTGTGGTATAGACGGTGGATGGTCACCCTGGGCGACGTTTGGACCATGTGAAGCCGATTGTAGTCTAGGTAAAATAACTCTAGTATCTTTCTCTCATTTTCTCTCTTTCTATATCCACCTGTCTCTCTCTCTGTGTCTTTGTCGCCCTGTCTTTGTCTCTCTCTCTCTCCCTCTCTCTCTCTCTCTCTATTTGTCTCTCGCTTTCTATCTCTACCTCTATCTCTGTCTCTGTCTCTGTCTCTGTCTGTCTCTGTCTCTGTCTGTCTGTCTGTCTGTCTGTCTGTCTCTCTCTCTCTCTCTCTCTCTCTCTCTCTATATATATATATATATATATATATACATCCCCCTCTCTCTCTCCCTCTCTCT
>ENA-OREC01002265-OREC01002265.1-marine-metagenome-genome-assembly--contig:-NODE-2265-length-10482-cov-15.023162_pt1 | contig 10482 bp, 5 predicted proteins | sample MGYA00248626_ERZ508543 | MGnify/ENA primary metagenome ERZ508543 (study PRJEB26211, sample SAMN05518279) | marine metagenome | isolation source: Puget Sound, Washington, USA | host: Bankia setacea...
AATGAATGACTTAATGAACTAATGAATGAATGAATGAACTAATGAATGACTTAATGAACTAATGAATGAATGAATGACTTAATGAACTAATGAATGAACTAATGAATGACTTAATGAACTAATGAATGAATGAATGAACTAATGAATGACTTAATGAACTAATGAATGAATGACTTAATGAACTAATGAATGAATGAGTGAATGAATGAATGAATGAGTGAGTGAGTGAGTGAGTGAAGAGAGGGATAAACTCACACATGACAAATGAATAAAGTGGATTTTCTTGACGCCAACTTGATATAAAGCATATTGTATACTAATGATTCACTATGAGTGCGATTGACATAACAGACTATATAACGTATTAAAATCAGAACATGGAATTGATTGTATCAGATGTGTTCAGTATAGTCTGAGTTCCTGTATATTACAAGTGTGTGTTATTTGTTTACCTCGTTACAGTGTGAGAGGCATGTTGTAGTCTATGTACATGTGAGTTAATCATGCAATTATCATAAGGTGACTTTTATGTCAACCTTTGTGTACGAGAGGCTTGATCACATGACCACATCGTCAAGTGGCTGATTTCCTGAATTCGACGTTTGTGAAACTTGCCTGTCTAAATACTTGTTGGTTAAAAAAGGGGGAAAGTATTTTGTACTTCACTTTCCCCTAACCTGTATATTTGTCCTGGTATGTGGTGATAGTTTATAATCTAATGTACAGTCAAACCTCTCTAAACTAAACTCCCTTAGATGATAGTATACCGGTATACCCTCTATACCGAACATAAATATACAAAAATCCCCTCTATACCAAACATGGCTTGTGGTCCCAATTCTACTTATTCCTATATAAATGTCTTCTTTAAACTGAAATCTCCTCTAAACTGGATATTTCGTCTACTCCTGAGGTGGTCTGGTTTACAGAATTTTCACTGTACATGTGTTTGATGATAGGCAATACTTGTAAACTATTTATATATCTATAGGAGGTTGAATGTGTGTGCAGTAACATTTGCGTAACTTGCTAATGGCTGCCAATAATGTTTACCAGTAAATGTATAAAACTTCTATTCATTGCATTGGAATACAGCCATGTCATTTATCAATTATTTATAAGCAAAATGTTCATTGAAACACAAGGGCAAAAGCAAGGGGAATATACACATATTTATGCTTTTTGAAAGAATCGTATAAACGTAGGAATGCATTGAACAGATCAATGCAGTGTTCAAATAAGTCATCCTCTATGAGTTTCCAAAAAATCAGCAACAACCAAATAAATTTACAAGCAATCGGATAGAAAGTTTAAGTTTGCTGTAATGATATTGTGAGAAGATTGCATTTTTAGATAACTATTAACATTATAATTCCCTCTTTTCGTAATAGGGACAACTCTGTACATTTTCATGAGTGCTCTCCCTTTTGGGTAGGTATTGCTACAATAAGTATATAGTAAAAATGTTTGAAATTGTGTTTTACTGTAATGTTAAGGACAATAATATATTTCCATGTTTACATACTACATGTATTAGACTTTCCTATAACATATAGAAATGCTTTAGTGCTTTGTCAATCAGAACACGCATGTCTACATATAACAGTAAACACGGTAGTTTTCTTTGTTAAATGTAATGAAAATACCTATCCAAAAGGGAGACCACTCATGCCAATGTACAGAGTTGTCCCGATAAAGAAAAGAAGGAATACACACATAATAGCTCTACCTTTAAATTTAATAAAACTTGGTGTATAAAATCGAGCAATATCTATAAAAAATGTGTGTAAGTTAATGTGTTCCAAGTTGTTTTTCGCTCTATTAAAGGCAAGCTCAGCAGCTGATGTATTTGTCTTATATTCATTATAGAGACTAGAAATAGAAATAAGAATACAATGCAGTGGCTGTATGTTACAAGAAGAATTCACGTGCACTCTTTAACATTAAAAACTTTACACAAACAATTAGTTGCTTTCCAGAACAGTTGTTATGGCAACCAGATCATGATATCGCAAAAAATAAGTGAAAATGTAGAAGGACATGAGGACATTAAGATTATTTCAATTGTTATGTCCTGAGTGGCAGTGAAATGCATTATGGGTAGTGATACTTTGTAACTGTACACGGGAGTTCAAGTTTACCGTGCATTAGTATTTGATTACCCTGTGTTTGTGGTGCAAATTGCCTTCATGCTCTGAACAAATACACTATCATATTCTCTAACTAACTCCTTATACAGTTGTGAGCAGTTTCAGAGAGCCCTGGTACAATCAGTGGACAGATGTTTGAAGTTATTGTGGATAAGATCAATACATGATTCTGTAATTTCATGCATTCTCATTCAAACAACATCCAAACATCTCCTAATGGACTTCTTCACCCAGCAGAAATGCCATGCTTTCATTTTTCGCACTTCAGAACTCAAAAATAAATGTTCCATCCAGCATGGTAACCGTACTTGTACAATTGTATAGTCAAAACTGTGAATTTATTACCATCCTGAAAGCATGGAGATGTAATATGTTGTCTTTTAATGGAGCCTGTATGGTTTAACTGTGAAAAGTAATTAAGGAAATTGAATATTGTTAATACACTTCATGTCAGTTTGGAAATCAAGAGGACTGTATTAATTGAGTACTTTAAGAATTTATTATTTATAGTACTTAAATTTTGACAACGATTCAATACAGACTAGCTTGCATATACTTTTAGGAAATGACTGAACAAATTATTCTTTGAAAATAATTGTAAACATAATTATACATGTAGTTCTTTTTGTATGGAAACAGTTGGCCATATAATTACCAAGATATAATGTCTTTATTAATAAGTAGAGTATACAGATGGCGGGTGTGCATGTATAACTACCAAATAAACTCAGTTACATTTGAAGCCAGAAATTTAAATCTGTACACATGTGTAACATTTGATGCCAATAAATTACCAGAGTGAATCCTAGCCCCTTCTCTGAGCCCCTATAATCACCTGTTAATTTAGGGGGCATGCTGACAGTAGCTTGAACTGATTACCTGTGTACACATGAATGGTCCCTGGCCACACTGGCGATAGGAAAAGGTGTGCTGAGCTGATAAGCCCAGTCTGGCTTTCACATCAGCATGGAAAGCATTATAATTGATTATTTGCACTAAATTAATGATACTGACCAGAGATGCAGTCAGCTGAAAGTTGAGACAGCCCCTTTCTGTATCAAGAGAGATTTGGAGCTATATTTCTCAGGTAACTTGCAGATAGTGCCTGAAATTACCTCACCATAGCAATATCTTGGTTTAGACCTTGATTGGTGTTTGAGCAACTGCAGGCAAATATAGAAACAAACTTTCAACATGATCATGCAAAACATGTGTGCCTTTACAGTGCAGATTGATAGTTTATAAAACAGAACATGCTCAAACCTATATAAGGTATTGTCATCATTGTTGAGAACGGTTCACACAAATAGGTATTTCACTGGCATACCTTGACATTTAACCAAGCCATCATTTAAAAAGAGCGAGTGAAGAACATTATACATAGCGTTAGACTCCGCTTAACCAGTAATGTTAAGTGTGATTCATGAAATTGTGTACGACTTTTTTTTTTACCTCTCTGTTTTTATTTCTCACTGCTGTAGGTTTTTATCTACGTACCTGAATTAGGACAGGTTTGATAGGGATGACATTTACCTTCAGGGAACGCTGTAATATGAGAGTCTCACAGATAAACGCCATTTACCGGTACCAGAGAGGGAGGGGGACAGTAACCATTTTTTTATGATACTTATAACACATAATTGGTAGTAATTCCTACATTTTTGTACCTTGAGTAGTATTAAAGGGATCAAATGTTTTTAAAGGTATACACCCAGGTAGACATTTGACCAGAATAGAAAAAAATTGTTTATCAATCTCAGCCTATAGTCCTTTAATTGTATTGGCAATAATGCTAAGGATTTTTATATGGCAGCCTTATTTTTCAAGCTTGTATTATACCGGTAGTCTTCGTTTATTGTTGATTTACATGTCAGGCTTCAACTTTTCCAGATATTTGCATAGAGACCTTTTTTAAGGCTTTTGATATAGAAGTTCTTTAAATATAGAGAAAAATCTTGTTGCAAGTTTTAGTATTATATACTGTACAAAACGATTCAGAATTTTCCCCTACATAGAGGTATAATGTACTTTCAATGTTGATCTTAAAAGAGAGAATCTTCCTTTTCTATACTTGGACACAAACGCTTGTATGTATATTAATTCAATAACTCTAGCACTAAGTTTCTACAAGATCTGACAGATTGTAAACACTGTACATGTACTGTATTATAGGGCACTAGGGCATCATAGTATTTGAAACATTTCTAGGTACTGCATAAATATACCTGTTGGAATGATCTATATATAATACTAAGTGATCACATGACCAACCAGTGCCTGACTGATGAGCACCTGGCTGTTTTGCTTCCAGGTAAAGCTGCTCTACCTAACAAACATAGGTAAATCCGGTAGCCATAGTTTTTACCTGGGATTCACTTGGTAACTTCTATTCAAAACAAGATTTTTACTCTACTACTGATGAGAATTAAAAATTAAACATGTATAACCTGAGGAACAGACGGACAAGAAAACTCACAAAGCGTTGTTGTTATGGCTGTTGTTGCGGAGAATCAGGAAAATCTAAACACTCAGGTAAGAGTTTGTGATGATGTTGCAGTGCTTCGAATTCCAAGATGGCCGACCATAGGTAACTGAACATGCTGGAAATCTAAGGTAGACCTACTATGAGATTAGCACAAAAATTCAAACTGGCGTGGTGCTACTGTTTGCCATATTTCTTATATGCCGTTAAACCATATGAAATATTACTTCAATTATAACATATTCTTGCAAATGTTGCTAAAAGACAACTACATGTGTCTGGGAGTATGATAAATTATGATAATATATTCGTTGGCTTCCTGCACAGGTAACAGCAGCTCTAGTCTGTCAGTCATTTCTTGCCTACTGACGTCAGGCATGTTTTAATGGAGCTGAAAACCTAAAGTCTTACTTCTCCTAATCTTACCGTACTTCTCAGAAAACCTACATGCTATACTAAGGCTTTTAATTAAGGAAGTTATAACATACTGATTGTAGACAATGATAAATCAGGTCATGGTAAGTTATAAGTTGCAACCTAGCTACTTTAAGCTGTTTTGATGCTGAAAGTAAAATACGGTATCTCATCAGTTTACATGAAGTCAGTTACTATATTTTGTATACTGCTAGTTAAGTAGATATCTTTATTCTTTCAAATGGTTTCTGGACTTCTGCAAATACAAATTCATATGGCTATTGAAACTTGCTTTAATTGGCAACAGAGTGAATTCCACTTTTTAATAACATTATTACATTGAGTTAAGGATACACTCTAGCTAATAAACAATTACAACACAATTATTGTGGATAGATAACTGATTAACAAGATAGTTTCTATAGAGAGTAATTAAGGCACACTATTTGCTGATATGTAGATGATATTTAGACATATAACTAAGTAATCACTTTTAAATTATTGGTAATATTATATAATTTTACTTGAATTGCATTATGTTGAACAGACTTTTTTATCAGGAATAATTCACAATTTTACATGAATTTGATAGAATTTTTAATAAACTTTTGTTTAGTTTTTTTAAATGATTATAATCATAATTGTACTTTTAATAACTTCAGTATATCAACTCTTTTAGTTAGGGTAAACCACTGAGAGAAATATAGTAACATTGGATGGAGAGTAGGGTAAAGTTATAATGGCACTTCTTCTTATTTCTTTATAAAAATCATGTACCAATAGATGCCAAAAAAGCAATAAAACATATGTGAACCTTGAAGGCATTCATTTTGTCAACAACCTTGGTAGTATTTGTGTGTGAGTACTCTTAAAAGTTATTTTCTCTGAAGAAAGTGCTTTTATCAAATACAGAATGAAAGAAAAATCTCTATGTAACTTAATTTTATGTCATAACTGCCTTTAGGAGAGCAGTTACAAATGTTTGCCAATAATTGTGCAGAAAATGATACAGTAATACGAGCAAGACATTAATTACGTTGTCCATAATTAATTTTATGATCACTTTTTTCTTCCGTCAAACAAAACAAGTAATTCAGTTTACAAATTGATCACCACTATCAGATATCGACTGTGGTTTGACAATATCACAATGGCTCTGAAGTTTTTAAGCTAATTAGGGGGATACACAGCATCGTGTGACAGTTGTACAGTCCCCGTTAAGATCGCTATCTTGACATCATCAACCGTGTTACGGCCAACTGTCAGTCTATTTTCCAACCCAACAGTTACACTTCAATATCATAACACCTTAATTGGATACTTGTATTATAGCGGGTGCGACCAAAGCGTGAGACTATTTAGACCATTTGCTAACGTTATTCTGACTGGTGCCAATTCCACTGGGAGAGAACAGGAAAGGCAATAGATTCTATAGACTGGTTAGGTTTTTGACAGAGATAGGGAAAATGTCAAAGTTGAATGCTGGAGGTCCATCAGAGTTGTTAGCCCAAGTGTTAAAATGATTGCTTTCAATATGATAATGGTTGTCTATGCATTATACCCGACACTTGTACTAGTTTGTGTATTGTCCATGTATGGATGTCAGACCTTTCCATTGTTAATGATGCAATCAGAGAGAGTAACCAATGTTTCATTCTTTATTAAAAGTTTAAGTTTGGTGACGTACATCAAGGTCTCATATGACTGCTTTATATATGGGAAAGGTTTTTAAAAAAGTGAGAAATAATTAATACTTGAATTGCTACAAATGTATTAAGTAATACCCTCTTAATCTACTTTCTTCTGGAAAGAATTAACATGCTGGTTCAAAAATAAAAGCTGCAAACCTCATTCCATTACACACAGTCACAGTGAACATTTTGTTTCAATATGTCATCTCTTTATGATAAGATACAAGGATAATTAAATGCACCTGTATTTCTCTGAAAACAAAAGAATTATGACCTGTGCCAAATTCATTTAATAGTCCACTTTCTGATACATTGTATGATGGGTGCACAGATGGTTGGGTATTAGGGTGTTTAAGTTTCATGGCCCTGATTTAAGAATAGCTGTTCTTTTTATCATGTTTAACAGTTTAAATTAGTAGTTTAAGAAAAATTAAACACCAGAGGCGAGAAAATTGCGTTCAGTTCTCTTTAACTTCAGAAAAACATAAAACATTACCATACCCATGCAGGTGAAAATTATCTGTGAATAAACAGTTACCTTTAGCCGTTATTTGCTTTATGTTGTATTCACTGTCATTGAAAGAGGGGCTACTTAACGACAACAGTTAAAGGGTTTCACCTGGCTGCGGGTTTCCTAAGTCCCTTTATTTCTGTAATTTTTGTATCCATTCTTTTACCCTGTTAATTGATTTTTGCTGTACAAATAGTGTGACTGTAAGAAGCAGCCCCCTGTAAGGGCGTCTCAAATCAGGCCAGATTGGGGCCGCAGGGTTTTTCTATGAAACGTTTATTTGCATAATTAAGAAACAAATTTAAGATGCTAGGGTAATTGTTGATTTTACCATGACAAAAGAAAAACTACTCTAGTTATTGTGGCTGTTAAGGAAAAGGTGCACTAGACTGAAGGGGCGCGTGCAGCAATTTCTGTGTGCTGTCTGTGCATTTAATCTGCTACATCGTGATTTATTGAATTTTCATTGAGATGCTCTATTTCAATAGATGAACAGGGGCTACAATTACTGCCGATTTAAGGCTTTTGTATGATAATCACTTTAGAGCCATTTTTCCGTCAATGGTCGTCTCTACAATCACCTTCAAGAACCACGCGCAGTCCTAATATATTCAAAGATGCTGAACCTTTGATCCAGAAAGAGTAAACACTCCAGACATGTATGTTCTGGCTACATTTGTTGTATGATAGAACAGAGCATCCAACATTTTACCAGCCTGTCATTCATCCAATCAAGTTTTTGAATTTGTATAAAATGGTGGGAAATCAGTATTGTGCAGGGGCGTGTGACAGGTAGTTACAGATCATAATCTTTAAGCTTCATTACCTCTGGTTAAACAAATTTGCCAAAGGTGGTGGACAGATGTGGAGAGTGTCTATTCCTGGTTACTTAACTTAGCTCCTACACATTGAACCAATGCAAACTCTTCAAATTGTTTTCTAAGCTTATACATGATTACATTAAGTTTTAAATCTCTGTAGAGGTATTGTATTAAATATAAGACATTTAATTTAATGTACAACATGGGAAGCTGAATAATGTATTCTTTTACTTTAAATTTCCTTTAAAGATTAATTCTAGATTTATTATTAATTGACTTTTTAAAAAAAAATTTTTTTTAAAAACATATAATTTAAATTCAATAATATCTAGTAGAAAATGGAAAACGAAATCAACTGATAACCCATAAACCATTCATACAGAATTAATTGGAGCTATTATATTAATTCTCTCTTTAAAATGAATGTTAAATATCAGGTATAAATTCAAATAGCTACCCATACTTCTTTAATTGCAAATTTTAATTTTATAACAATTAAAATGTTTGTTTTTTCAATTATCTAAATATCTATAATTATATTATAAGAAATATGAGACTGTCGGTATGATGAGTTATTCCTTAAACTTGCAATAATCTAATTTATTGGATTAATGTTACATTTAGAATCTAGCTATCTGGTATAATAACTTTTACATGCATCTATTTTATATACATGTACCAACATCAGGTAATTCTCCAAATGAAGGTGTTAGTCAGCAAATAATCTTGTCAGTGAGAGCTGTGATACCCGACTGTGACACCTACAGCCCCTTATCCCTTAAAACAACATGTCTGTAGCTGATTAGGTCATCCTCCTGCAAGTAGCAAAGTGTCACAACACAAGTTGAAACAATTAGCGAAAACAGGTAGGTTATTACGCATCATCTGATTGGCTTAGGTGCTATTGGTTCTAAAAATAGATTGAATTGATGAGGTAATGATGTGTAGATAAAGCTAGGTCACTCATTACACTGCAACTGATTTAGGACAGTGCATGTAGATCACCATGGAGATTTAGCAGAAGATCATTTAAAGATTAGCCATAAGCAATGGACAATTTAAAGAAACTTGAAGATTTGTACAAGAACTGTGTAGCTATGGATGAAGATGAGTTTATGCAAGTGCCAAGAACTATCTGCAGAACTCCAAGCTTCTTTATTGAGAATTTATGTGAGTACTGTATTACAAAATACGTTTTAATATTGATAAGATTGTCAAGACATAAAATTGAAAGTTATTGCAGCATCAAATTATAGTTTCAAAGAAAGAAATAAAGATTAGTTAACTGTGCTGAAACAAATGTAATCACATTAAATGAGTAAAATTAATGTAAGTGTAAAAAAGATACCAAAAAGAGTGAAATGTTTAAAATCTTTATCGTTTTAAATTATACAAAATCCAAATTAATCAAGGTAATGGACGAATTTCTATGTGTTGCTAATCCGTGGTCATGAGAGTTTACTGGATGAGACTTGTTAAATATAATGCCATTTCTAACTGGAATCTTGCACAACCACTTCTACTACCTCTGTTTGAAATTGTTGGACAAATGTCTTCAAAGTTCACATGAATGCAGGATACATTGTTGGATGAGATTTATAGATGAAACATAAAAAAGTATAAAACAGGTCCTGAGAGAAGCTTTTCAGCTAAACTGTAACCATATAGCTGTTTCCTTAAAATCAGGCAGTTTTTCCCCTTAGGGAAAACTCTATTTAAAAATAGTTTCTCTATGATCTATCAAGAATGGTTTTTGAGGTGGAATTGTTTCAACAAAGTGACTGCATAAACAGCTATCCAACTATATTTTACAAGCCACTACGTATATACGCTTAAAGTTAATGCAAACTGTAGGCCACATCACGTGTCACTATGAGCTTATAGTTACAAGTTTGAAAATAAAGGCCAGACAAAAAGTGTGTGACCAAGATATCTCTTAATTAAGTTAATATATTATGTATGAAGAAGATTCCTTCATGCTCTAGACTTATAATGCAAGCAGTCTATGCGAAACCTCGTCTGTCGCAGTTCAATGTCAGGCAAAACTTGTCTGCGACTGGTAGAAATTTTTGGTTTACCTGTCACAATGACAGGCAACTTTTGTAAAATTTTGCTCTATATTCAATGATGTGACAGGTAAAAAATAGCCTATGACAGGTAAAAATCTAGAATTATAAGTCAGATTGTCCTGTGGTCTGAAAACAGTTTTCGCATAGACTGTGCAAGGATAGACCAGCTTCTACAATAACACCTGAGATAATGCAAGGATAGACCAGCTTCTACAATAACACCTGATATAATGCAAGGATAGACCAGCTTCTACAATAACACCTGAAATAATGCAAGGATAGACCAGCTTCTACAATAACACCTGAAATAATGCATGGATAGACCAGCTTCTACAATAACACCT
>ENA-OREC01002266-OREC01002266.1-marine-metagenome-genome-assembly--contig:-NODE-2266-length-10482-cov-14.633830_pt1 | contig 10482 bp, 4 predicted proteins | sample MGYA00248626_ERZ508543 | MGnify/ENA primary metagenome ERZ508543 (study PRJEB26211, sample SAMN05518279) | marine metagenome | isolation source: Puget Sound, Washington, USA | host: Bankia setacea...
TTCCATGTGTAGTACATTTATGACATTTTCCATGTGTAGTACATTTATGACATTTTCCATGTGTAGTACATTTATGATAGAGAAGTTTTAGACATAACTCTCCCGTAGTTACCAAGAAATGTGTGAAAGGGAGTAGAAAGTAAGAGGGTAATGCTCTACATAAACATCCAAGTTAACGTCCTATTTAATGCATCTTGACAAATGAGTAATGCCGTGAAAGATATAAGATAATTCTTCCTTATAACAGTTTAAATAAAGGGTATTCATTTTTCTGTTGTGATTTATTTTTCAATTTCAAATTTTGAACTGACTAATTGCTTAAAGTAAGAAGATGAAAACATTTTAAACTAAATCAGTAAATGGTCAAAGTAAGGGTTTTTGATATTTTAATTTTTCACGCTCTTTATAATATTTGCTTTGGCAAACGATTAAAGTCATTAAAAATCCCTGAACAACCAGTTGAGATGAGAAATATAGTTGCTTAGCGATAGCTTTTCGAACAAGATCTTTGTAGTTTCATAATATAATATAAGATAACTCCACCACGGGATTAATTTGATGATTTGTAGAACTAAATGAGGAAGTCAAATCAGAGCAGGCCTGAATTTCTACAGATCTTGATTATTCTTCTTGTTGCTTTAGTTTTACAAGATAAGACAAAAGGGAAAGGGGTATGTATGGTTTCTATTTGCACGTGAACATTTTCTTACGCTTCCCCTCTACATTGTTGTTGAATAGACTTGTTGAATAGTTGGTACCTTGATTGCTTTTGTTCAAATAACTATAGGGCAATATTTTTGTCAGTGTAGTTGAGCTTACAGTACTTTCTTTATGATCAGTGTCGTATTTGGCTTCGTGGAATTAGCTTAACAAAGCTGGACATTATTTGTAATTAATTATCATTATCTTATTATACTACTCATATTATGGAAAGATTCATATTACAGAAAAAATGACAAAGTGATAATGTTATCTATTACTTCTTGTAGGAAAAGATTCATATTACAGAGTGATAATGTTATTTATTACTTCTTGTAGAGAAAGATTCATATTACAGAGGGATAATGTTGTCAATGACTTCTTGTAGGAAAAGATTCATATTACAGAGGGATAATGTTATCAATTACTTCTTGTAGGGAAAGATTCATATTACAGAGTGATAATGTTATCAATTACTTCTTGTAGGAAAAGATTCATATTACAGAGTGATAATGTTATTTATTACCTCTTGTAGAGAAAGATTCATATTACAGAGGGATAATGTTGTCAATGACTTCTTGTAGGAAAAGATTCATATTACAGAGGGATAATGTTATCAATTACTTCTTGTAGGGAAAGATTCATATTACAGAGTGATAATGTTATCAATTACTTCTTGTTGGAAAAGATTCATATTACAGAGTGATAATGTTATCTATTATTTCTTGTAGGAAAAGATTCATATTACAGAGTGATAATGTTATCAATTACTTCTTGTAGGAAAAGATTCATATTACAGAGGAATAATGTTATCTATTACTTCTTGTAGGAAAAGATTCATATTACAAAGGGATAATGTTATTTATTACCTCTTGTAGGGACTGATTCATACTACTGAGGGTTAACATCTTTAACATTGAAGTTGAGTTTTATATGACACTTCTTCTGTATCTACCAGTCCTGATCCAATTAACAGGGCATGTTTGGATAAATTTGGTCTCAATTCTCCTCCCTATATCTGAAAGTATTGTAATATTTTTCTACCTAAGATTCTTAAAACTCTCTAATTAGACTTTCGAAACTAACTTCACAAGAATTTAGGCTGGTCACTATTTATGCTTTTCTTATAGATAACAAAGCATACGTTAATTGTATAATAGCTTTAATGTAAGTTTAACATATATTTTAAATCCTAAAAGAATCGAAATTATTTATCTAAAAAATGTATGCAAGTATCCCCCAAGCTCAAGTGTCTCTGATCTAGGTAATACTTACTATCTTATACAATAAACCGTGTCACTTCTGGAAATCAGTATGTGAACAAGATTCTGATATTTCACACTGGAATATTCAAGCATAAACGCCTTGCTTCATCTTACACTCAGTATTTATTACATGGCCTACTTTATGTTCAGTGTAATATTGCCATTAGGAATATCTGTATATTACCCATGCTGGTCCTTGCACAGTAAAAAGTCATTCAATAAAAAATATCTAACACTTGTAGTGACTTACTTTTATGAAACTTGTTCCTAGAAATTATAAAAGCTTAACTAAGGCTCACTTGGTAATGTTTTCAACTTATATCATATAACTATATATTGAATGACAACTCATGTTAGATCTTTAATTTGCTGTGCAGGAAAAACACTTACTGCATGAGAGTAAGCAGTGTGTACTTGCTCTGTGAAACTTTGATTTTTATAAAAGTTCTTTGAGGATGTTTGTAACTTTGGTTGAGTATGTTTCCTTGCATTTATCCAATTAAGCTGGCAGATTGTTGACTGTGTTGTCAATTTTCTGTTTATAGGCCAGTACTTATTGGTAGAAAAACAAAGTATTGAGTATACATGTGTAAGTATGTGCATGCCAAGAGCTGTGTTACTTTTACATTGGGTGACTGGGGGAGTCGTTGCTTCCATTCCTGACTACCACACATAGGGACACAGGGAGGCAAATGGGTTCAAGGGTCATAGTAAACATGGCTTTATGTATATACCCTTTGATCAATTTTTTTATACAGAGATCTTGGATCAATGGGTTTTTAGCTCCACTGGCCTTAAAGTCTTGAGAACTCTCACAGCTTATGTATTTAGGTGTGTATTAGAGTTAGTAATTTGTTAAAAGTCAATATTAATAATATCAATAATTATTCAAAGAACTTGTTTGATCTAGTCAATCTTTTTATATAAAGAATAAGACATCAGCTGCTAGGTATTGGGGGTCAAGGTCAACAGGGTCATCGTCACTGACTGGTGCAAGCCTGGACCAACAATCTTAAAACTTTGGATTAGTTTAGATCCTTTTGGCTCAATATTTGAATATAAATACACACATTGCCAGAGGGTACACTTCTTTACTTTGCTGTTGTTAATTTATATTATAATTTATTTACATGCAACAAATAAAAAGGAAGATTGGTAATGGTTATATGTGAGATACATGTATACAGCTTTTTTGTGTATGCTTCAAATTATACAATAATCCATGAACATTCTTTTGGATTAAAACATATGCATTGCCAGTATTCTTGACAGTGTTTTTAATCCCCCACCCCATTTTTTTTAAATAATATCAAAACGTTAATTAATTTAGTTAACAAAAAGGTATATGAAAAAGCCTAATACTTAAGCCTGTGGAGCTAAATGACTGCTATGATCTCCTGTGTTTCATTTTTGCCCTTGATGTAGTAGTTGAAGATGGTATGTTAGGGTGGCGTTATAAAGTTGTAGAGGAAAGAAGGGGATCTAGTGTATTATACCATAATTGGCTGACTAAATAAATGTTTGACAAGTGCAACTACTGTTGCATCTACTGATCTGGCTTTAATAAGGGTTTTGGACAGGGTAATTTTGAAATGCTTATAGAAATACTATGGGGGAAAGGCATATAGGTCTTTTGTATCGATTCTTAATTTTTCTACATATTTGGGGGTTCAAAAAGGGGTCAGGCACAAAAGGGAGATGGTGGAAGGATTATCGTGGTTTAGTTCTGGTGTTTCAGTTTCAGTTTCCTTTTTTCCATTTATTTTATGTGTATTATGTAGTTCATTTTAACTTTTTATGTGTTTCTGTCTCAGATATGTGTTGTAAAAAAATCATATTTGTTGTATTTTTTTATGAAAGTGTAAATGAAGAAAGATTTGTTCATGAAGAAATTCAGGTAACTCTGTATGCTAAGTAGGGTGAAGGTTAAAGGGTTCTAAGAATTATTGAACAAAGAAGCAGATAGAACCCTTTGGCATTCAACCCACCCCATCCGCCCTTGAAAAAGTGTAAAGTCAACCAATGGAGGAGTTAACAAACCCTTGCATGAACATCTCTCTCTACATATAAATAACTGTTAACAACTGAATTTCAACCTGCTTTTCAAAGGCTTCCCTGTCTATCTGGTGGGTGATGTAAGGTTGATAACGACTAAAGAAGTCAATGTGGAAGTGCTCTATCTGGTTCCTTATTTAGGAGCACTTACAACCCTCTAATGCACTCTTGCCAGAAATCTGTGATCTTGATTACCATTTAAATAGACTGCACTCTCTTCTAGGCAAGAGACAAATTGATTGATACATGTTATTACAACCTTGAACACTGAACATATTAAACAGTTTTCTAACTAGAGCAAAGGTCTGCTATTTTAAGGCCCCTTGATATAACAAACTATCTGCTATTAGGAGCCTGAAATTGTTTCCATATAACATTGACTGCAACATTGTCAAGCCACGAAATTTGCTCGCCATAACATCAACCATATATGGACCTTAAAATGTACTTGGTTACGTTGACCATGACAATTTTTGGGACACCTTTAAACATCAATTTGTCCAAGTCATACTGCATTTTGGTGTGTTTATTGGATTTTCTTCCTTATCTTCACTGTGTGTTTTTCATAGCTTCTTTCATGTACATCTATTGCATACATTCATCACTTTAAAATCTTTTTATTTTTTAAAGAGTCATAATTATTCTTTCTGATCAATTTATTTGAGTGACTGCAAACTGTATTTACTGTAATGATAAACAATAGTAGTGTAGGTATGGTCTTTTTCAAAATGTTTTGTATAATTTGGTACATGTGTAAAGTGCAAATTGATAGGATTTGTTCAAGCAAGTTGTAAATGTTTAAACATATTTTGAAGAACCAACTGTTCTATGGGGCAATAAAGTATGACAAAGAGCTGTAAGTGATAAGGCTGTAAGTGATAAGGCTGTAAGTGATAAGGCTGTAAGTGATAAGGCTGTAAGTGATATTGAATAAACAGATAGAACCCTTCTGCTTTCACCCATTTAAAATTCAGCTGATATTGTGTTTTGATTTCTGGTGTCTTCATCCTTCATATTCTCATTCCCTCCTCTTGTCAGGTTCTTATACCAATGCTTTTGTAAAACAGTTTAATATCTTGTAACAATTGAACACTTACTGGTGATATAATAAAGGTATAATGATATAAGTAGCTTTAGTTTGTACAATTTGTTTTTGGCACATTTGGTGTACCTAATTTTTTTAGACATTAAAAATCATAATGTTACCCCTGCAAACAAAGAGCGCAACTCCTGCTTGACAGATAAACCCATACTGATGAAACTTAATACAGTTGCTGTGTACAACTTGACGCTGAAGAAGAATATTCCCATTCCAAAATAGTTCAAGGGAGATAATTAGTAGTGTGGGACTGGGTTATCTTTAGAGTTGTTTTATTTTGTTCAAGTAAATATGGTATTACAGTCTCTGCCTAGGTTTAAAGGGGTTTTGTTTAAAGCTTAGTAAAAGTTCTGTACAATCCCTTCAATAATGTGATAAGAAAACATAAAAATCTCACCATGTCTTATTGTATTGAAAGAGGCTTTTTTTCTTCTTTTGCAAATAAAATCAACTGGTAAATATACATATAGTGCAAAACTGCACAATTTTAAAGACATGTTGCCACTGGAAGCTATGTATAAACAGTTTCATTTATATAGAGATTAGATATAAATTTATTCCATCTGATAGAATTTTCTCTCTAACAATTTCAATTAAGAGTATTGCAGAGGAAAACTTACTTACCTTACTTTTGCCTTTAGAAATGTAATTAGATAATTAGAACTGATTGACAGGTGCTGATATGAATATATGATAAACTCACGTAAATCAATGGCAAGTCTATCCTGCAAAGTACAACATCACTTTAATTTGCTTAGCTTGCAGTTCAATAATACAGAATCATTTATTTCCCTTGCTTAAAACTATTTGATTGGCGATGAAAACTTTGTGATTTCATTCAATTATTTTTCTCCTTTTTTGAGGGCAAGGAAATTTGTGTATGCCTTAATATTATGGCCATACACATGTACAAACTGCAGTGTATAATTTTAGTTGATATTTACTTAAATTTATAGTTTGGCTAAATATATACAATTTCGCTGTACAAACAAACACCTTTCATGTAAGCCTCTTGTTAACCATGTAAACCATTGTTCTAATTTGTTATAAAATATTTCAGACAGGTTTTAACGATACATATGAAATTGGTATTTCTTTAATGTTAATGAAAGTTTGAATAAAGTTTATTTCATGTTCGAGTGTGACAGATATCAAAGTTGTTTTCGCCATTAACTAAATTTTCAAAGTTCAATGATTCAAAGTTGTAAAAAACATTCAACTGATTTGCATATCAAAAACTAAACTGTAGGCTATATAAACTGCTTATTTAAATGCTTACAATTTCATATCTTGTCAAGCAACCCACATCTCCGGCTATTTATTTGAGTTTAGAATTTAGAAACATGATTTTCTCATAAATATCAGCCTTATCATTTGATACATTGTCTTTGTAATGACTACGTTACTTTTACGTCGTATATTTCAAATTTTCATTTGTGTAAAATTGGACACATTTTTTTATAGTCACTTAACCTTGTGTAAACAGTCCAACATTAGACAAGCATGGTGATATTTCAACACAAAGCAAAGGTTTCTGTTTACATTTGAGCAGTTAACCCTGCAACTTTATCCATTTAGTCATTCAATCATTGAACAAAACTCTGTCAACACACGTAGCCATGTTTCTACTGGTAAACAAAATGGAAGAATGTTGCGTTTTTAAGATAAAATTAAATGAAAATCATCTACATTATTATATAACATAACAAATTGTACAATTTAACGAGAGCGGGGACTTATTTGACATTTAAGTCAATCTTCCATAAGGCCTTCAATTTATTTTAGTTTGATTGTGAAATCACTCTCGAATCTGTTCCTGGGATCAACCAGTACTGAGCAATAACTGCTTTTTATAGGTTAAATTCTACTGCAATTTTAGGGCCATTTGCAACAACCTTCAGACAAAATGCACAGTTTTTGTATGCTTTTCCTTGGGTAACTTTGTCTTCCTTTCTTTATCTCCTCGTCTTACTTAAGTCACTTGTTGACAATTTGTGACCCGGGCCTCAAAAATATAAAAATTGCTTTTCATAGGGTATGGTTAAGACAAGGAAAAAACATTGCAGATTTCAAAATTTCCACTTGTCCTGCGTCAAAAGCCAACAGACAGAGCGACAGGACTAGTATAGTTTTCAAGCACTCACTGTTAATTATCAAGTTGAAACTCATTCCTGAATCTTTCATAGTCTTAAATAAAGAGACCAGATAGTAAAGTTATACTTTCTGCCAATAGTGATTGATTAAGTTTTGTGCTATGTTTAGTATACAATAACTTAGCTGAAGACATGTCTGGTCACTTTTGGAAGTTGTTATTTAATGAATTTGTCATATTTATAGCAAAATTTGGGGGTGAAAACAAAGGGGATCTAAGAGCTATGGAATAAAAAAAGCAGTTAGATCCCTTTTGCATTCAACCCTGGTGCTATAAATGGGTTTGATTGCTATTGAAAGTGGTAACCTTATCATTATTTATCACAATTTCTAGCTAACAGTCTGTTTATCTCTATTGAAAGTGGTGACTATAAAAGGATTGATTGTGTTACATTTCTAGCTATTGAAAGTGGTTTGATCGCTATTGAAAGTGGTTTCCTTAGAATAGTTATTAAAAGTGGTTTCACTTTGAATGGTTGTATCATGTTTCTACTGTTTTCTTCTGTTTCAGTAATGGCACAATCACTATAGGAGCAGCAGTAAAAAATCCACAGAAAGTGACTGGACCAGTGAATGGCAATGAATGTTATTTCTGGAGGACAACTGGCTGCACTTACGGAGACAAATGTCGTAACTCTCATTTACCTAAAAACAAAGGTGTAGATAAAAAGCCTTGGCAAAAAGACCAATAGTAGTCAAGACCTGTGACCATAGTGCATTGTGGGAATTTTGGATGATTACTTTCAAACATGATCTATCGATAGCAGTGGCAATTCCTGGACTAGAGAGACACAGTTGAGTTGATGGCTACTTTCAACTAGGATCTTAAGGAAAGCAATGGAAATTCCTGGATTTAACGTGACCCAGGAATTAAATATAGGAATGTGTAGCTGGGATTATGGTGAAAAGTCCGAAAGTAGTAAATCGCGAAAGTTTGATGCTGGACTCAGGTTGTGTAAGATGGAAGGATTCAGCTTATGGATTATTGGATTTCTAGAGAACTCATACAGACTTGAATACAAATTCTAAGATTGAAACTTATATATCAGACTTCAGCATATAGGAAAAAATAACAAAAGTTTAAATTTGTGGAGAATGTATATAGAAAGAAAGGTAAACCTGCAAATTTAAACAAACAAATAACAGAGACTTGTAATCCTGATGATATCAATAGAAACATAGAAACCGAATCAACAATAAAACTAGTAGGCACAATTCCACTTTGAACAGTTTAGGCTGAAGCATGCTGGCTCAATAATAGTTGTTACTCATTTCATTACAGTAAAATGTTGGGAGGTGGGGGATTCATAATAGTGTGTTTTTCTCAGCTGTGGCAAATTAGATCTGGGTTGTATTATGTTTTCATTATATTTATGTGCATTATTTCTCTACATAGGGGGTGGAGGCGATGGTTCTGTCTGCTTCATTATTTCAATAACACTTGGAACCCTTTCGTTTTCATCCCCCTCAATATGCACTGTTAAAGTCATCCATTTTAGAACGTTAAAGAATATAACATATGAATCTCATGCAGGATGACAATGATAATTTGAGCTGTTAGAGGTTTAGGTATAACTATGTTTTTTAAATTATTACTTAGGTGGATAACATAAGAGTATAGTCCAAAATGTGGTTGCTAGATTGTATGAGTTTGGAGTATTAGTTCTGAAATAAAAATATGCTTATATAGAGTTGGAGGTAGTTTCAGCTAGGTTCTTTGGACTGATATCTCATATCTCACATAGGTATGCTAAACTGACCAATGGTAGAACAGGAATTCATACCAACAATACACCTAAGATTATTGATGATACAGCCCCCTGATCTCAAAGCTTTTACGTACATGTTGAATACTAATAGTAAAACAGTTTTAGCCGGATTGGAAATCAAATATTCTAAATGTTTGGCAGTTAACCCTTATGAATGCAAAAGGTTTCTATCTGCTTCGTAATTCAATTGTATTTAGAACCCTTTTGCTTGCACCCCTCATTATGGTATGCATACTTACTTTTTGTTTATCTTGACTGGTAAAAGCTATATTCATAATATATGTGCTATTGAATAAAGAAGAAGATAGAACTCTAATTAAATCAGTACTTTGATCTATGGAAATATACAATGTACAATGAATAGAAACAAGATACTGTACGCACTTTCAACAATATCAAACAACTCAAACCAAGAAACAATATCAAACAACTCAAACCAAGCCAACCAAGAAACAATATCAAACAACTCAAACCAAGCCAACCAAGAAACAGTATCAAACAACTCAAACCAAGCCAACCAAGAAACAGTATCAAACAACTCAAACCAAGCCAACCAAGAAACAGATCACACATTTTCCCTTGATTCCTTTAAATAACTTCCTGGTTTGAAACATGCTCAATTGTTATTGTTACCTAAACCATAAATCGAGGGGTGAATGCAAAAGGCTTCATCTACATCTATTTTCAAAAGCAATTAGATCCCTTTCGCTTTTACCCCTAGACATATACACAATTTTGCCAAGGGGTATGAACAAATTCTTGTTTTAGCTCATATATAAAATTGCTGTACAGATGATACAATTTAGCCGAGGGGTTTGTGGGATAGGTAGATGGAGGTGGGTAAAAAGGGGTCCATCAGTTTGTCTCCCAAGGGGTCTTGCTATGTATCACATCATCACATATTTATTGAATGAATTATATTAGTATATATGATGGATAATGCATTAGCCATTAGACATTGCATGCATGAGTGATAGGAAATATAAAATGCAAATGTTGGAAAAGTGTTAATGTTAGCTTTACACAAAGTTAATTGGTAATGGTTATTGAAAAGATTGATTTATCCAAATTGCTTTTGAATATTTGAACAGCTTTCTTCCAATGTCCGTAAAGGCCAATACAATTTTCTATAGATCTCTTCTTGAAAGCATGGATATTGATTATTGATTTCAACTCTCGACTAACCTTTGAACTAGAGTTAAAGGTTATCATTCATTAATGAAGCATGTAGTCAACTCAATATTATTATAAATAGAAACCTTGGTGCCATTTCATTAAAGAGCCTTCACTAATATCTCACCTAGGGTTGATAATTGACAAATGGTAGATCTGTATACCATACTTCGATACACCTAGGAGTACTGATGTACTGCTCCCTGGTTGACATTTTAAGTACACCTAGGAGTACTGATGTACTGCTCCCTGGTTGACATTTTAAGTGCAC
>ENA-OREC01002267-OREC01002267.1-marine-metagenome-genome-assembly--contig:-NODE-2267-length-10482-cov-8.845939_pt1 | contig 10482 bp, 1 predicted proteins | sample MGYA00248626_ERZ508543 | MGnify/ENA primary metagenome ERZ508543 (study PRJEB26211, sample SAMN05518279) | marine metagenome | isolation source: Puget Sound, Washington, USA | host: Bankia setacea...
AGTTTAACCAATAAAATGTAAAAATGTTATAAATTTAAGTGCAATATAATATTTCTATACCAGATTGTGGAATTATCCCATTTACTGTGTAAAATGATGTAATTTTGTTCATAATTTAATTTTTGTTCATAATTTAATTTTTGTTCATAATTTATTTTTTGTTCATGATTAAATTTTAAACAAGACAAGTTATCAGTTCTAATACAAGTCCAATGAATCCAAACACCAAAACTTAAACAGTTGTTACAATAGGTTTTCTTTTTCCTTCGCTGTCCACGTCGTCGTCGCTACGTTCATTTGAGGAGTTCAACTGAGCCTGTCGTCGTGCCAACAGCATCTCGGTCTTTGTGAGATGTGGACTCGGCGAACTTTGAACTGACCTTGGACTCTCGTCACCATGGTAACTAAGATCGCTATCAGAGCGCACTGGACTACTACTGTTACTATTTATAGCACTGTTACTATTAATAGCACATGTCGACTGGTTCTGTTGATTTTGATGGTTGATTTGAGTTAATGGCACATTTGTAAATGACTGAGAACTGACAGCATTCGAGTTACCCACACTATGATGTCTTCTGTCACTTCCCATAATAGATTGACTGGTTTCAGTATTTTCACTTTTTCTCAAAGATTGTGTACCAGTCAAGGGTAAGGTATAATTCTGAACACTAAAAACGTCATCATCATCCGATTTATCTATATCTATTAGATCCTCAGCACTTTTCTTCAGACTAGACATTGAACCTAGGGTCTCCCCTTCCAGTCCTTTTAACTTTGAGTCCTTTTTAACAACTTTTGATTCATTTTTTCCCACTTTCCCATCCATCCTTGTCTCAACCTTTATCTCAGATTTATTCATTTTATTTTCCTTCATTTGAGATTTATTCAGTTTCAATTCCTTTTCTCGCTCCTTTTTCAATTGTTTCTGAATTGTCTCGTTCAATCGTTTCGACTCCTTCTCCAGGGCGGCAAAAGACTTGCTTTGTTTCTCAGAGCCCCTTTTCGAGCCCCCAAACATTTTACTCACCGCGTTCAGAAACCCTGACGACCCCTTAAAGCTTCTCTTCTTCTTCGACATTGTGATATCGGATGCCCTTAACTTATCGTCTCTGCGTAACCAAACCTCTTCTCCATTATTATCAAAGTCAACTTGTGAGACGCTCATATGGGTTGAAAAATTCAAACTTTCCGATCGTTTCTTCAGGGGCAGCGTCCGACTAGTTTCGTCCGCATTTGGTAAAACTGTAAACTCATTATGCGACTTCTTCTTCGTCCAGGTTCCCGAATGTATTCGTCCAAATTCTAACTCTATCTCCGTCATCGATCCACTTTTACTGAGCCTGTTCGCTGGTGAATTCGTCAGGTCCATTTTACTGGTGTCGACAAACTCATCGTAAAAGCTATCGATCTTGTTTTTATTCAATTCAATACTTCGGGACATGACCTCGATCGATTTCTCCACCTTGCTCGCCCAGGCTTCTTCCAAATCATACTCAACACCCACCTCGTAAGCGGAGATATCTCGACACGTCTTATTCATCTCATTATCGTCGAAGACACTTTTCGTCACTCTGCCGTTACTTAGACCACTTATCACGGACCCGGACTTCGATATCGGTTTTCCGGAATCGTCGCAAGATGGTACATCAGTTTCATCATTTGTGGAATTCAATTTATCGTAGGTAGAACTTTTACTCAACCCATCAATAGACTCAGTTAGAATGTAGGTATTTCTATTCACAGTTGATTTTGGAACTTCGTCTTTTTTAATGGATTTCTCAACATTGTCGGCTTTCTTGGATTTGGACTTTGCTACTGGTAGCTTAGATGCTGTTTTCTTATCATTTTTATTCTTAGTTTTGTCAGCTTTTTCCGATTTCCAAAGTCCAGCGATCTTACTTGTCACAGTTTTCTTACCATTGTTCTTCTTTCCATCATTTGAGCTACTAATGCTTCCGGTAGATTCCTTTCTATTGTTCATGATAACAGGCGTTGTTGGCCGGGAACCAGATTGCTTGATACTTCCGCTGGAACCAGTCTTGTTTAATCCCCCCATTCCTCTCGTCAGAGATGTTCCACTGCTAGACTTTATGATTTGGTTCCCTGCACCTTTCTTTCCAGCTTGTGTGGGACTTGGAATCTTTGACAGCAGTCCATCTTTTATTAGATTTCTTCTAGCAGTCGACCCAGCAGACACGTTTCCATTCTTGCCTTTCTTCTTCTGAGTGGAAGCTTCATGTTCACGCATAAAGTTGTAGGATGTTAATGCCTTGCTCCACGAATCAGGTGGACTGTCACTGGAGGTTGTGGAAAAGCTGTTACTATTATTAGACATGTTACTATAATTAGATCGGGAAGACCCACTGGAATTCCTATTCACTTGAGAGGAATCACTAAGTTTCTTTTGCCTCAATTTCACACCATAGGCTGCTCCAATATCTTTGGTTTTGTCATTAGGGGAAATCACTGGAGCATTTTTATTGGTTGACTCCTTAATAAAGGTCCCCTGCTTAGATAATCCCTTTGGTCTACTTTGGTTCTCTTTGGTGTTTTCTTTGCTCTTTGGGCTAGTTTTTCCAGCAGAGGTTCTTGATTGATTGCTCATGTTCTGATTCACGACCCCACCTCTTGTTGCTGACCCACTCCGGTTGGAAGAGGTGCTGCGATTGGCTGAGGTTGTACTGGTGTTTGAAGTCCTTGATTGGGATCTCTGTTCTAAAGATGAGGACCTGGGCTGCGGAGAGGCCCCAGTTTGCCGCCCGCGAGCTGGTGAGTTTTTCACTGGGGTGCTGGATGCTTGGGGCATTGTACGGAGTGTGTGAGATTTCCTGGAAGTATTTGCACTGGAAGACGATGAATTCGCTGAAGAGCTTCCAGTCACACTTCTTGGTGAGACTTTACTAACATTTCCGGAACCTGGTCTTGTGGGTGTTCTGGATTCCGATTTAGCACTTGTATTAGCGGAAGCTGATTTATTGCTGTACAAAGGCTTACGTTTTCCTCTAACACCTTTAGTACTCTCAGGTTCCTTTACTACTTGAGCTGGTTTGTCACTTGGTTTGACAATTCTTGGTCTTCCAGGTGCAGCATGTTCCTTTCTATTACTAGAGTTCTCCGACCATTCTGAAGCCTCTGAAGCTGTGTCTGATGTATAATCATTCGACACAAGCGACAAGGTCTCATTCTCAATAAACCTATCTTCGTCCACCGTCGACGTCCCTGACAGCACCATCTGGTTCATTCGCATCTCTGTCATCATCAGATTCGCGTTCTCAGCAAGCAATCGCCCATCTTCTGAAGTCAAACTACTTTCCATGATTCCTCCTCCTCTTCCATTACCTCCAACTCTATTATCAACTTGTAGATGCTGATACTGGTTGTGGTTATTACTCTGGAGTCGATGGTCACCGAATTCCGTCAGAGTGTTGTCCCCACTATATTGCATGTACTGACCATCCGCCTCATTTCTTATACTCAACACCGAGCTATCAAGCATATCATCATCTGTATCTGGAGCTGCCATGCTGCTTGGGAAGGACTGCTTGCTAATACCTTCAACACTGATTTCCGTATTACCACTACAGGACATGAAGAAGTTGTAGTCACTTTCGGGAGATTCATTCTTATCACTACCCTCTTTCTCCACACTCATTGTCATCTTCATCATCTGATTCGCGAGGTTCTTCGACTCCGATATAATCTGCTGTTGCTTTAGGTCCAGTTCTTGAGCCTTTGGAATAACCGGAATCTGCTGCTGTTGTTGCTGTCTTTGGTTGTTTAACGAGTCAAATGATCCTCTATGAGAAGAAGCCACTTGCTGTCCCATCTGCTGCATCATCTGTTGGTTTGACAAATCCTTGTAATGTTTCTCACTGTCCTCAGACCTTGATCTTCGACACGGCCGACCTTTAGCGTCAGCTGTGGGTTTCCGGAAAACGTCGTCGCTCGATCGATGCGGCTGTTGACGCCAGTTTGTTAATCTAGAATTATGACCTCCGTCCTCGCCATCTGACATACTCATTCCACTGTAACGTGACCCAGCTTTATATGTATTGTTATCTGCAACTCCATCGTTTTCCGGCTTCCGTCTTGATGGTAAAGCTGAACTAATACAATCTTCCAGTAGAGCCATCTCTAATGCATCATCTTCATCTTCATCTGAATTAACACTAAGAGAACTTAAACTACTATTCCGGCTGAAGCAAATCGGAGTGTGTTCCACTTGATGGTATTTTTGTTCATCAACGGCTGCCATCTTGTGACTTTGAGTGGCCACCTGTTTCTTCCTTGCATCCGGTTTGTTTTCATTCTTCTTGTCAATGTCGGGATCGTTGATAGAACTTAGGGATGAGCTGATAGAGAAACAAAGCGGTGTTCCTTCAACTTGGTACTTCTTCGTCTCTTCAAGGTTACTTTTAACACCTCTCACATCTTCCTCGTGAACGGACTGATCTTCGCTGGACTGTCCGATGACTTGTCGTTCAATTCCACCCACAGAAAGCTTGGCCATTCCACTGTTAATCGAGTTCTGTTCCATACCCACATTCTTACCAAGCTTCATATGCTCATCTGTTTTGTTTGGACCATTACCAGTATTGTAAGTATTGTTTCTCAGATCTATGGCTTTCCCAGTTGCATTAGCACACACCTTATTGTCTAGCTTATTTGTCAGTGTATTAGCAATAGCTTTAACTTGTCTTGTGATCTCATTGCTACATTCACTTTCAGCAAAGCCCAGAGAACTCAGACTATCATTGCAACTAAAACTCTGTGGTGTCCCTTCCATTTTGAACACGTTCAGCGAATCCCCGACACCATCGGTTTGCATGAACACTGAATTATTACCCATTCCCATTGTCTCAAAACTCGACATGAATCCGGAACCTGTACTTAACTGAGCATTAGTCCGAGGCCCTCTATTTGTTACATTAACTGACTCTCGTTGACCATAGGAGTCTGTGGTAAGGTCACTCAGAGATGTTGCATTGGACATGTTACTAGGTGTTCCTTCCACAGCATATGTCTTCATCTGATCTCCTGCACCAATCATGTAAGAATCTGATCCTTGTACAGTAGAAGGTTGAGATGGTTTAGACTGCATAGAGGAAGGATGAGCCAAGCTGGAAGTCCTCTGAGGCTGAAAATGAGGTGGAAGATTGGATGGCTTGGTCTGATAACTTTGTGAAAACTGTTTGTTGCCCATCTGGTTATTCACCATTACAGGTTTCTTTGGCTGGTCAACACTTTCTGCTCCTTCTGGATTCCTATCAAAGGACTTACGTGGTTTATTTGCCCTAGGTACTGGCATAGCTGATTGAATAATTTCTTCCAATAGTTTATCATTCTCACCAACAGAGCTACTGTCGGAATCGTCTTCTTGGTGACTAGCTACAACAGGTGTTGCTTCTACAGGTGGTGCTGGTGGACTTGGTACATTTTCTAATTTCACTTTTTCATCAAAATTTGCGTTCAAGCTGCTCAAGTCGCTACAAGAACCTGTTCTAGAGAAGTTCAAAGGTGTACCTTCTGTCGCAAATGTTTTAATCATGTCTCCACAATCTTCTTCGTAATCGTTACCAAGGAAAGCAAGATTTGACAACATTTGTGGATTAAACTGTGCCTGACCATTTGACAAACTTTCCTGTAAGGCTGGATACCCCTGAGGCATTGTTGGATGACTTGGTTGATTTGGCTTGGCTACAGGAGCCTGACTATTTGGCTGAGTGTTAAAGCTTCCAATTGCTTGACAAGTAGGTTGAGGTTGGTTAACACAACTCGGGTCCATTTGCTTTTTGGCAAGTTTTGGAGACCCGATTGCTGATCCACTGAAAGGTGTGTCTTCCGTATTGAAACTTTTAACAATATCTTCTTCCGTATCATCTACAATAAAGTTACTAGGATGTGTTGGAGGAGGGGAACCAGGTACAGATCCACTAAAAGGAGTATCCTCAGTAGCATAGGACTTTACTGTGTCTTGTTCCGGGTCTTGGGAAACTTCTATGTGTCTCCTTTGCAGTTGGGGTGAGGTAGGAATGGACCCCGAGAATGGCGTATCTTCTGTAGCGTAGGTTTTACAATTTTCATCCCCGTCATCAGCTTCTGCCTCGATATGGGATAGATTTCTAGCTTTTTGTAAAATCATAGGACTAGCAACTACAGCTTTAGGGTTAGCGTTAGGCCTGGATGGTACGATAGACTGAGTGTTTGAAGTATTGAAAGGACTGTCCTCTTCTACGTATGATCGTCCGGAATCCATACTCGAATCCAACTGCGCCAACTTCTGTACTTGTCTTGGTGCTAGAGGTCTGGGAATCTGGGATCTGTGTTTGCTTGGTGAATCACCCATGATGTCAGGCGCTTGACCAGCCGGTTTCCCATTCGGACTAGTGTCGTTGGATTTTGTGTCAGACTTTATCGATTTCTTCGCTGAGCTGTTTACGCTAGAGGATTTACTGGAAGATCCGGAATGAGGTTGGGACTTGGCTGGAGTCTTCGATCTGGAACTTGAGCCACTGTCCGGTTTACTGCTAGTTGATTTACGTCTCGAGTTCACCTCTGAGGTACTCTTCCGTGGTTTCTTCGTGCTTATTGGCATGGCGGAGCTGATAAAGCTCGCCAGCAGATCATCCTCCCCTTCAGAGACGTCGGAATTGGAGGACATCTTTTCATCATCTTTCATGTTGATATTAGGATTCAGCTGGTTAGAGCCTTCATGCATGTCCTCGCTAACTATTCTGGAATCCTCAGACATCCTTTGCTGTTGATTTTGTTGTTGGTTTAGATGTTGATTTTGGCTTTGCTGATGATTTAGCTGTTGGTGCTGATTTTGGCGCTGGTTTCCATGTTGGTTTTGGTTTGGGTGTTGTTTTTGTTGCTGGTATTGCTGTTGATGTTGCTGCTGGTTTCTTGGTGTCTGGTTCATTCTTTCCGACATGTCATTCTGGATGTTCTGTCTTGGCTCAGCAGTGTTAACCATACCTTTATCCATAACACCTCTACTCACACTACTAGCTTGGCTTTTACCACCAGGTGTCATATTTTCCATTGCAACAAGTGTCTTATCATTGATGTTGTAGTTATCGCTACCAGTTACACAGCTTAGCTCACTTAGATTGTCGTTAAACACTGGTGGAGTTCCTTCATCAGCGTAAACCACTGGAGCCTCTGACTTACAGGACCCAGTCTCGTAATCCAACTGCTTGACCATATCTGTAATCCCCATGAATTGCTGTAATGGATTAACTCGTGGAACGTTACCGTCAACTCTGGCGGAAAACTGCTGAGGTTGTTGATTATCGGGAAACAACTGTGTGACAACTTTACTGCTGTTTCGATCCATGGCGCCATTTCGTTCGGGAGATTTGGTTCGTCGTGGACTCGGTGGCATCGTCTCACTTGGAGAATCAGGTAACTCGCTAGGAGACACCACTTCACTGGCTCGTCGACTGTACTCACTGAAGACTGAACTATGTACCGACTGAGTATCAAAACTACTCAACGACCCCAACGATGTGCTCCGACTGAACATCATCGGTGTTTCTTGTATCTGTTCCTTATGGTCGAATGTTACAGTCTTGTGCTCTTTCTCACTACTATCCAACGAGTGGTGATCCTGTTTCGGGCGATAGCTGTTATGTTGTTGCTGCTGCATTGTATTTGGTTGCATTTTCGACATACTGCTGTTCATGTCATCTGATTCCTCTATACTCTGTAGCGGACCTTGAGGTATTGTCCCTGGTGGTCGCTTCTCATTTCGGTCGTTGGCCTCGCTACTGTGGAGACTGCTTAACGAACTAACTCGGGAGAAGCAAACAGGGGTCCCTTCCTCGCAGTACATCTTCATCTGATCCATGGGGGCATCGTCGTTCCGATTATCATGAAATGATCGTTCTTCAGGCTCGTCTTTGTTGTGATTGGACGATTGATCCGGGTCATGTCGTTCTGTATTAAGATGATAATTGGTTATGACGGTCGTACCGGTTTGAATATCGGTCATGTTACTCCCCGATCGACTACTGATCTCCCCGTCAAACCTCTGCTGAGCCCGCTGATCATCTCCCCTGCCCCCGGAGTCGCTTCCCCTTTGCACGACCCCGTTGACCTCGTTTTCACCGTACTTCGACCCAAAGTTCTGAGTGGCATCGTCGTTATATGCGTCTTCCTCGGCCGGACAATGCTCTTCAGCTTCTTCTAATATCTTCACAGCGGTACTTAAATCGGTCATCGATGTTGCGGTACTTAAATAAGGTGTATCCTCTGTACAGAACATCTTTATCTGGTCCTCATCCTGATCCCCTAATCGATCATGCAATCGTCTCGCCTCCTCTAGTTTACAATCTGCACAGTTCGGGTCACTTTCTTCGTACTGTCCATCGTAATTGCCTCTGGCGCCACGATATTGATCTGTCATATATTCGACACCGTAGCGTGCACTATAATCGGTCGGTTGATCGTCGAGATCTGTCTCAGCGTAAGCACTATTGTAATGTATAGGAGGTGGGACTCCAGACTGAGGTACAAAATTGTTATTGCTGCGTGTAAAATTATTCATCAAGTTCGCCGGCACGCTAGGTGATTTTCCAACGAAGTTACCAACTAGCGGTTGCCGGGGGATATTACATCCAAACTTGGGTTCGCTATGAGATTGGTGCGTCTGCTGCGGCTGCCGGCCTTCTTGATATTTCATACTATAGTCTAGTGGCTTTTCATCGGTGTCCGAATCGTCCGTTTGTCCTCGATGTGACGGAAGGTTAAAATGTGGCGGCATATTACTGGAGGGTATTTCCGCCATGACGAACCGACCGTATGGTGCACCGTGAGGGCCTTTATACATATGTGGCGGGTAGGAGATATGCTGCGGATGGGACATGGGGTGAGGTATTTGTTGTTTGTAAAGACAAGACGCCGTCGACGATTGCGGCAATGAGTGAATTTGAGATTTCTGGCTAGTTACGGGATACGGAGCTTTGAATTTGGCGGAGTCGTCTGCTTGGTTTCCTAATCCAGCATGCAGAGCCACTTCCTGCATGACTTGTAAAATTCGACTGTTCTGATTCCCCAATGGATTTCTTTCGCTCCGGCCTTCCAAGAATCGCTGGTTAATAATATGCCCCTCCTTGTTTCGATCTAAGCTCCCTCCCATTTGGGATTGCGACCTTTGAGCTTTGTTTCCTCCGGAGGCGTGCCGTGACCTGTCATGACTGATGTCAGAATGGGTGCTACCTACACTGTCCTGACTTCCAGATCTCGCGACCCCTGACTCCGCCGCTTCTGTGTATAAGGTGTTTTCCCCACTTTGACTTCTGGGTATTAACTGTCCCCTTAGAATCGACAATCTGGGGTCACCTTCGGGCAGTGGGTAAACCGGATAAACAAATTGAGCCGATTCTTGTTTCTTCGTTTCCACAGGGCTGTCCCGAGGACTTTCAACATTCTCGCAAGTCTCCGACAAATTCTGATCGATCTCTGACTCCAGTGCCCGTTGCTTGCGTACATGTAAAGAAGGTCTGTTCATGTTATGTTTGTTCATTTCAACTTTCACCATCCCAGGCCGCGCGGCTAGTAAGTTCTTCAAAGCCGCGCTGCTGCCCATGGAAATCATTTTATGTTTTGAATGCACGAGATTTCGCAACATCCCAACTGCACCCATATCCCATAATGCTTGCTGATCCTCAGCGCAGCGAGCCGACAAGTTCCACAACGTCCCACACGCATTACTCACGATCGTCAAACTCGGTGATCGGAGATGCTTCAGTAAGATCTGTAAGCAGCCATTTTGTCGTAAAACCTGTCTATAGTCTTCGCGTACAGCAATATGGCTGCTTACGTTGCGTAAAATTCCGCCTCCGTTCTCAATAATGGCTGTCGTTTTCGAAGGACTTTTATAGTTTAATGTACTGATAAGAAACTCCAAGGCCTTTATCACAGTACATATATCTGCCTTGTTCTCACTACAGTGTGCCGATAAATTCCACAGTGCACTTAGAATACTCTTCAATGTCGTTTCCTTTTGCACACGCATCGATGCTTTCATTAACGAAGTCACCGCGCCGACCTCACGCAGCGTCTTTTTACTCGCTAAGTCGGCTTTCCAAGATAAGTTTCGTAACACGCTCGCGGCGACTTGACACAGCTCCTCGTTCGTGTTAAACAACTGAGACACGAGGGCCAACATGCTTGACTTCATCGAACACAGGAGAGCCTTGTTGGTTCCGTCGCCAAACGTGAGATTGGTGAGTGCCATGCAAGCATATCTACGCATGGTTATGTTGTACTGATCCGTTGTGTCCTGGTGAACATTGTGATCGACTTGTAGAAGCTCAGCTATGGCATGTAGACCACCTGGAGAGAAAGAGAGAAACACTTAGAAGCTGTCAGATTTACACTACATACAATTAGAAGCTGCCATTTTTTCAAGGTACAAATAATTAGAATCTGTCATATTTATAGGTATGAACAATTAGAAGCTGTCATATTTAT
>ENA-OREC01002268-OREC01002268.1-marine-metagenome-genome-assembly--contig:-NODE-2268-length-10481-cov-13.945598_pt1 | contig 10481 bp, 5 predicted proteins | sample MGYA00248626_ERZ508543 | MGnify/ENA primary metagenome ERZ508543 (study PRJEB26211, sample SAMN05518279) | marine metagenome | isolation source: Puget Sound, Washington, USA | host: Bankia setacea...
GCTTTCCATTTGTGTACACATATCTCATTGCTTTCCATTTGCGTATACATATCTCATTGCTTTCCATTTGTGTACACTTACCTCATTGCTTTCCATTTGTGTACACATATCTCATTGCTTTCCATTTGCGTATACATATCTCATTGCTTTCCATTTGTGTACACATATCATTGTCATGTATCATTGTTGTTAAATCATGTTGTTATTGTTGTTAAACTAAGTTGTGTTGATGGCCTTATGGAAGATAAGATGTATATCTAATAAGCACTCTCGTTAAAGAAAGTCTTTATTATTATCTAATGTATTGTTTATTGTTGGTCGCTGATAGATCCGCTGATATAATAATAGTCTAAGTATATAATATAAAGGTTTAAATAAGTGATCTTGAGGAATAAGGGAAGTTTAAAAGTATGTGTTACATGTGTGCCTTATTGTGATGCGGTATTCACTAGCCTAGTATATTAAGACAATGTTGCAATAATCATGTTTATACAATCCTGTATTCAAGAACGTCAGGTCAAAGTTCCCTTGCTATACACTGTTGTAACTTCATCCAATTAACGAGTAAGGCAGCCATTCAACTTGTCAATGATTTCGTAAGGTAATGCGAACTAGATAAACGTTATAAATACACATGTACATCTAAGGTAACTCGCAAGGTGTACAATGTAGTGTAACACGTTTAGTTAGAAGTTAAGCCACTGTTACTTGTACTATAACATGTTAGGTTTAAGTCAATACTCTCTAGAAGGTATATTAGCATTCACGTACCTGTTATAGTCACATTGTTCAGTTGTGTTTATATTGCTATTATCTTGGTACAATATCCAGCATTATCCAGCAATTAATCACAAAGTAAAATGTCACTCTTATGAATATAACATCTTCACTTAGTTAGCATTACTGTATGCGTAAACTGTGAAAAGGGGGCGTAGAAAAAGTAACGGTTAGTTTATATGCAAGCAGTCGTGTCGGATCTATCAATACGATGCAGTTATCATAGAGGGGTGTTCAAAATAGTTGTATTGCTATAAAACAGTGAATTGCATCTTTAAATAGCCACTGTTAAGAATAATGAAGTATCGTAGATTAGTGATTTACGATAAATTGTACCACTGTTTCATGAACGGCATGATAACTTCACTATCTTATCTACGAGTTTAATTTGTGCAAAGGAGAGCAAATGTAGGTTTTCACATTATGTGACGTTACGCTCCGCACGCTTGTTATTATACTACGACAAAGCAAACAACAAGGCCGTGAAATGAACAAAGCAACAGTCAATGCATGCACATTTAATTATATAACTATGAAAACTCGTTATTTCTACACTATATAACTTCCTTGAAGTAATGTTTTCACTATGTTGACAACATACCACTTAAATTATTGTTAGACTTGTGTAGATTACCGTTAACCAGTGACAATAATTAAGAGAACGTTCATGGCATGGTACATCTTAGTTAAGTTAGCTAAAGTGAGGAGTAACGATAATTTTGACCGTAAGTACGTTTATGAAACGGTTCCTATGGCCCATATTTAAAAAGAATGTTAGATGAAAATACTTCTTTAAATGTAGATTAATTCTTAATAAATCAGTTTTTTCAGTTAAAGAACAATCTTAAACTTGATTTTCCTCTTAGATTTTGTCTTAGTTGAGTTGTTTTGGTCTTAAGTTAAGATGCCTACCATCGTGTTCTAACTTGTTAATATTCGAGTATTTGGCTATTCAAACTTAGCTAAGACAAAAAAGTTAAGTTGTGAAAAAGAAACCTTAGACAAAAAGAGTAATATAAGATTCTTAATGAATACGAGGCTCAGTAGGGTACCCAGTAGTGTACGTATGTTGTAGTCCAAGTTGTATCGGTAACTGTTCAATGGTTAGTAGAAACTTGTACTTTATGTTCAAATATCACATCGCATATTTAAGTTTGATTGCTCGGATATTGTCAGTTTTTTGTAAGTATATGTTTTCGTTCTGTTAAAACAATGTTTCATAGATACTGTCTATTGTTATAAAGTCATTACGCAAAGATTTATAAAGATAGAAAAGGATCTTGATCGATATTCTTTGTGCATAAAACTATGGTATAACATCATAAATCGTGACATGACACACTAGTACATAACCCTGATCATAAATCGTGACATGACACACTTGTACATAAATCCGACAGTTAGGAGGATGTTACATAACACATACACGTTATAACTGGCTTTACATGTGATAAGTGTGCCATAAAGTACAAACCTAGACACGCAACATCATTAGCAGTAGCAGCAGCAGCAACACAGTCCAACAACAACATCGTAGTAATTATAGTCGTTGATTTTCGTTGTCATCAATCAACAACATTAGATATCATTAAGCATATTGTCTTCACTCGTCGTCGTCGTTGTCAGCATCATTCGCCGTCGATGTCGGAGTCGTTCTACTGTTCCCCGTATTTTCCTCCTCATATCGGTGTGATACAGTGGAGTATCACCCCTAATGGCTACGAGAAACTTGACTTATATACACGTAGAAACAGTTTATGTTGATGTATTCTGTACAAACATTGACCAGACACTCGTGAACCCATTACACAGGATGTTGAATTGTGGAATATGTGGAGTAGACTGCATGTCATTACAACAGAGTATAGAACACGCGTCCATTATATACACACGTATCACCTATTTTGTAATGCATTGATCCGTGTAATGTATTCCATAGTGTCAGGTCAATATTCGTATACAATAATTCTAGCTTTTATCTTTCTGTATTTGGAAATGTGGTGATTGAAATGTTTGAGTATTTATGAAGATGAATGTTACACTATGAGATGTAGTATGAGGTTATACACGGTTCTGTTTAAAGTGAACATACTCCTCTCCTGTTTCATCTTCGTATACCTCTGATCATTAAGTGTATGCATTCAAACTGTTTTAATAACATACACTATCTAACAATTGTTTTCATAATATGTATTAAGTCGTTGGATACACTACTTTATATTGAAACACATGACACATACTTGTGCTTTGAACGACATTCTCTGATATGTTCTTAACACACCGCTCTAATAAAAGGAGGTAACTGTGAAGATTTACATATTTAATCAAACATAAGTTGTTTCCCTTTTTTCGCGAACATTCAATCTAATTTATTTTAAAAAAAAATAGCTTTCAATCCATAATCGAACAGTTCCAATAAAATAGTATACATGTAAGCATTGTGAACTTTTAAGAAAATGTTTTTAAACCGAATACCCTTGAAGGGAAGCTGTGAAATGTTTGATTTGTTGAGAACTTTGCACATTCGAACACCGAAAAGAGAGGACGACTTATGGCAGTGGTCACGTCATACCAAAGACGTTATAAAAATGGCACCAGTAGTGCATTTGTTTAGCACTGAACAAAAGTGAAACTCTTTCTCAAGAATTAAGATAGGAAAATAAATGTAATGGATAAAATCTGGGATAGAAAATCCTTCGAAGTCGGAGGTTATTGGCCGTTGTGGCGGAGATGAAAAAATCGAATGACCACCCATGTTTTAAATGGCAGTGGTTAGCCTGTCCAACACGTGTTCGGGTATATGGCTGACACGTGTGAGTTAGAGCCAGGTCACTGTTTGCAAGAACTCAATTGTCATTGCTCAGTACCAGTTGGTTCCAGGAACGGGTTCGAGTTTGATTTACATATGTACATTTGCTTGATTCACATGCAGACTAACGTAAAGTAGTATTAAGAAACTTCGACACTAGTCATGCGGGAAATATCTATTGTAAATTTGTTTTATATTTTACAATCACAGAGTTGAGCGGAAAACAATGGCATATATGACCTACTTGACTGCAGCGCCCTCTATATATTTCATTAAAATGTCCTTGTTTAAATGATTTAAGACAAACATTTATTCCAAGATATTATTATAACATAATTAGTAAAGATATGTATCATGTATCGGACCACCTACCCGCCATGGCGGTTATAAGAATACCTATCACCTTTATCAACATTACCAATAGATCAATGAAGGTCGCATGGCATAAGATAAATGGAACCCATGTTTAAAACTGCCAGCTTAATATTTCCATACTACTGGACTCACTAGGTAATACTGATGTAGATCAAATGTACAATGATATTTGCCGCTCTATCTTAGCAACCGCAACAATGCATCTACCGAGATCAGTTTATAACAAACACACAAAGCCGTATTGGTCTAAAAATGTACAAGCTGCGCATTCAAAACAGAGACACGCGCGTCGTGTCTGGATCGAAGCTGGCTGGTATGCAATATGTTACATACGCAAACTATAAACATGCAAAGAAAATGTTTGCGTCAGAGCAAAGGCGTACTATCGATGAAGTAGAGAGAAAGTTTGTTTTTGACTTAAATACATATGTCGATTGTGATAACAATCTATTTTGGGGATTAATCCAGAAACGTAAAGGCAAACCGCGCAGTACTTGTTCGCAAATACTTACTGAGTCGGGCCTCACATGGGACCCTTCATTAATAACAGAAGGGTTCTCATCTTTCTACACGGAGTTATACGCGCCACTACAAGCAGATCTTTTGTTTGAGAGACAACTCTGTACGTGCATGCGCCCCATTTGAAAAAAGAAGATGTTACTTGAATTATATAGTGAAAACTTTCTGTCTTAAACGGATATGCTTACTGGAATTGTTGAATCACTGTTCAAAGTAGTTTCATATGATAATAATGATAATATAAATATAGTTTTACGTTACCCCAGGAGTATGTTTTTGTCCTTGACATATTAAAACAAACAACACTGTTTATGGCTTATTTACATTATAAATATATTAGAAACATCGGCCCACTAAGGAGCGAAATGTTACGAAATAATACGTATCGGGAATACAGAAAACTCAATTGTGCATAACAAATCGAGCTCCAATTTAAATGTGTGCATAACAAATTAATGACACACTAACATTTCCCCGTCTGACTAGATGTAGAATATTCACAGTTCTGTTTGGCGGTTCCACTTACACTCAGGAGGTATACTCATTAGCAATTGTCCCCGCATAGCAACACCTTTAGATTCAACCGAACTAATCGATAACACAATACAGATTACCCAATACCCAATACATTATTTACATAACCGTCGGGTATAACTATTTTTTTGTTTACATATTTCGAATACTCGATAGACCGTGATTATAAAGCGTAAACCTGAATTGGGGAAGTTTTAGCCATACTTGAATATCTGTTTGTCAGATTTTTCAGGCCCGACTTAACATGACTTAACATGATAGAAACACATGGTAATTACAGACTTCACATTAGTTCACCTAGAGCGCTTAGCGTTGACAACAGATATACACAGTTTCGCATTTGTTCATCAAAAACTAGGCGTGCGAACAGCATTGTGATGATTCCCGGATCATATTGAAAATCGTGACTTTAAAATTCTAAAAATAGATACTGATCAAAAGTCACGTGACTGAAGGTAAAACGACAGTAAATACGAATTTAAGTTTTGGGTTAACGCGACAGTGTGTTTGTTTAGAGGATTAACTAATGTTCAACATGGTGAGTGCGTTTATTTTCAACCTGTGATTAGTTTGTGTTTGTTTTTAAATCCTTTGATAACTAGTTTACCTTGATTATCAAACTCGGTACGTACACACATACACACACACACACACATACGCACGCACGTACGCACGCACGCACACACACACACACATATATATATATATATATATATACAGTTATAGTCAGTTATTTGCCATTTAAAAGGTTCTCGTTATAGTTTTAATTGTTAGGGGTATATTTATTCATAACCATACACGTTTCAATAATGTTCAATAGGTATGTCTGACGGTTAAGAACAAATACGAATAAATAATTTACACAATTACAACAATACAGTAACAAGTCAAATACAAGGGTTATACACACGTTACTGTACAGGTAGTTATAAAGTACCGTACATAAGGGATAAGTGAAAGTGGGAAATAAGTCACTTATACAAACCATACAGAAAAACAGTACAACTACGGAGCTAAACTTCTGAACAACAAATAGTAAACTTAAGTAAACCACTAAACCAATATATGATTGAACGTGACGACAATTCTTTATCTAAATAAGTCAACATGTTCCTGTAACACAGTGTAGTTGATGGTGACCAGTTGTGTGCGTATTTAACTTAGATGTATCATACTTATTATTTAGTAGACACTCATCTAGTAAATAGTTTAGACGAGTAACATAGAAAGCACTTGTTGTATGTTACTGGTTACATGTCACTGACATTCAAAGTATTCACATATTGCAGACTTCCTTAATTTGTTTTTGTATCGAAGTTGACCATTGACACAATACCATCACGTTCAAATATCTACACTTATCTACACATGAAGTTTATTACCTACTAACTTGTATTGGTTAGTTATATTCTGACTCGTCCATCTAATAAGGGCCTGGGTACCATATCATAGTCATTTATTATTGTTGTTAACCATGTTGTTATTGTTGTTTATCTATATTATGGAAGATAGATGTATATCTAATAAGCACTCTCGTTAATAATTATTATCATTATCATTATATGAACTATAAACTAAGGACGTGTGTATATACATCAGCTGAACTATAAACTAATTATGTGTGTATATACATCAGCTGAACTATAAACTAATTATGTGTGTATATACATCAGCTGAACTATAAACTAATCACGTGCGTGTATACATCAGCTGAACTATAAACTTATTATGTGTGTATATACATCAGCTGAACTATAAACTAAGGACGTGTGTATATACATCAGCTGAACTATAAACTTAGTATGTGTGTATATACATCAACTGAACTATAAACTAATTACGTATGTATATACATCAGCTGAACTATAAACTAATTATGTGTGTATATACATCAGCTGAACTATAAACTAAGGACGTGTGTATATACATCAGCTGAACTATAAACTAAGGACGTGTGTATATATTTATCAGCTGAACTATAAACTTAGTATGTGTGTATATACATCAACTGAACTATAAACAAATTATGTGTGTATATACATCAGCTGAACTATAAACTAATTACGTGTGTGTATACATCAGCTGAACTATAAACTAATTACGTGTGTATATACATCAGCTGAACTATAAACTAATTACGTGTGTATATACATCAGCTGAACTATAAACTAATTATGTGTGTATATACATCAGCTGAACTATAAACTAATTATGTGTGTATATACATCAGCTGAACTATAAACTAATCACGTGCGTGTATACATCAGCTGAACTATAAACTTATTATGTGTGTATATACATCAGCTGAACTATAAACTAAGGACGTGTGTATATACATCAGCTGAACTATAAACTTAGTATGTGTGTATATACATCAACTGAACTATAAACTAATTACGTATGTATATACATCAGCTGAACTATAAACTAATTATGTGTGTATATACATCAGCTGAACTATAAACTAAGGACGTGTGTATATACATCAGCTGAACTATAAACTAAGGACGTGTGTATATATTTATCAGCTGAACTATAAACTTAGTATGTGTGTATATACATCAACTGAACTATAAACAAATTATGTGTGTATATACATCAGCTGAACTATAAACTAATTACGTGTGTGTATACATCAGCTGAACTATAAACTAATTACGTGTGTATATACATCAGCTGAACTATAAACTAATTACGTGTGTATATACATCAGCTGAACTATAAACTAAGTATGTGTGTATATACATCAGCTGAACTATTAACTAATTACGTGTGTATATACATCAGCTGAACTATAAACTAATTATGTCTACTAGTAGTTAACATTGCAAAGTGGTTGAGTTGACCGTCCGATAAACAAAGTCTTAGTAACATGTAACATGTTTTAGTTGTCAATGCATGTAATATAAAGTATTAAAGGTACAGTAACATTCATTATCATCTTTACAATTAGAAAGGAATCAGTTAATTCTATAATTTAATACAAAACACGTGATTATATTCCACTTACAATTAAACTTCCGTTACATGTAAGTACCAGGGATGGATTTCATAATTATGATTTTACCCTAAGATGTGCAGTGGGTGGAGCCTCTGTCACTCGTAATCTGTCAATCGTAAGTTTGAGCCCCATCATTGGCTACCATTATTTCCTTGAGTAAGAAACTTTACTTAAATTGCTTTGTACTGGCTTGTTTAGAGACCGAATTCGATGGTGTTTACTTAAACACAAAATGCTTGTTTCACGGTCGAATTGTACACTAATCTTATAAAACATCTTTGTTTTAAGTTTTCTATCGAAGTTATGTTACACCATTTGTGAGTCTGAGTGTGCCTTCAACATAGTCAACCAATTACACGTTCTGCTTTTGTATGAATAGTGTTCAAAGTATATTATATTGGATATTTCGTTGACGTAGAATAACCGTAGTTAATGAAGTACCTTTTTTCACAACTGTACGTTCTTTAGATAGATCAAGTTCTTTCCCATTAAACGGTCATCTACTTAACTAAATAGCTGGCGCTATTTTTGTAAACGTGTACATAACACAATATTAAATATAAATTAACAATTGCAAACTCAATCAAATACAAATATTCACATAACGTTCAAGGGCGACCATAACACATATGACGTCATTTGCATGTTATACATTCTGCAAATCTAAATCTGCGTGAATGCACCGGCGCTTCTCGATGCAACATTTTATGACCTCCTAACATTGATTGAAGCTATCATCAGGAGAGATTGGTTATCTAACATGTATTATTGTAACGATTATAAAAAGTACACACAACTGTATCCACAAGGCCACAGTTAAAAGAAACATGGTACCATCAAATCAATGACTATGTGATCTGATCAAGAGAGTTATAGTTGGAATTAGTAGATGATAATGATAAACGATAGTAGCATAAAACAGTTAAACGAACAATTTTAAATATAAAATGTCACGATAAAATACACAATGACAAGTTGTTAAATGTGTACCCTCGCATATAACTAGATGATCAAGAAACGGAAAAAACACTATTTTAAAATATTACACACGAAACTACTTATGCCATGTTTCGCCCCGTGTGATATGGTTTCCTAATCTGTGAAATTCATTCTTTCAATCCACGGGTGAAATCTTGGTTACATAAGGGTATGAATGAGACGTTGTATTAACTTGCATATTTATAGCAGCACCTAGCTCTATTACAGTTGTAGCTCATTCATTGGGTTGCACCTCTGACGGTCATGGGTTCGAGCCCCATCAAAGACCCCCGTTGTTTCCTTGAGCAGGAAACCTTACCTTTATTGCTTAGTACTGGTTGATTCCAGGAACCGATTCGAGCGTGATGTCACAATCGAACTAAAATAAATTGAGGGCCTTATGGAAGATTGACTTAAATGTCAAATAAGCGCCCTCGCTAAATATCGTCAAAAGATTATGAAGCACTCTAACAGCAAATGTTAAACAATAAACACCAGTTGCTACAGTAACACTCCTGTGCGTACTTTACACTGGAATGATAAGCATCTTTAATACACCAAGAGTACATCTACACCCTAATCACCCATCCACTCTCGTACACATCGTTTATAGACAGGTTTATAGCATCATTTTGAGACATTGAAGGCTGCAGTGCCGATGAGATTGATCAATAATGCAACACAATTACAGATTCGTTATATATGTACTCTGTCTCAGAAGCTCCTGTATGTTCGGTAGCAGAACCAGTGTAAAACAGACTGTGCTCGATATAAATATGTGTACATCATTGGTGAAGAACGGAACGTAGTTTTGACTGATAGATACGATGTTTAGGTTTGACTGATAGATTCGATGTTTAATTTTGACTGATGGATTCGATGTTTAGTTTTGACTGATAGATTCGATGTTTAGTTTTGACTGATAGATTCGATGTTTAGTTTTGACTGATATATTCGATGTTTAGTTTTGACTGATAGATTCGATGTTTTCTTCAAACCATTTGATTCAAAAAGATGCAGCCTGTTTTTAAATCCACTACATTTCAATTGTTACGCAACATTAGTTACTAGATATTTACTTTATTGTCAATAATTGTTGTCAACAACATTGCCATCAAAGCCATGTTTATTTGTTAATTTTAACATGAATGTATTTCAGCTCGAATGGTAATTGAGTAGGTTTTAGACATGAACTCCGCATGAATACTTCGGTAAAGGTCGCTTTGTGAGTTATTATTAATATTATTATTTTTTTATATTTTTTTAATTTCTATTATTATGCTTATTATGCTTATTATGCTTATTATGATTATTATGATTATTATTATCATTAATTATGATAATTAATTATGATAATTAATTATGATAATTAATTATCATAATTAATTATGATCATTAATTATGATAATTAATTATGATTATTATGATTATTATGATTATTATGATTATTATGATTATTATGATTATTATGATTATTATGATTATTAT
>ENA-OREC01002269-OREC01002269.1-marine-metagenome-genome-assembly--contig:-NODE-2269-length-10481-cov-11.562092_pt1 | contig 10481 bp, 5 predicted proteins | sample MGYA00248626_ERZ508543 | MGnify/ENA primary metagenome ERZ508543 (study PRJEB26211, sample SAMN05518279) | marine metagenome | isolation source: Puget Sound, Washington, USA | host: Bankia setacea...
AGAACATAATTCAACAGAGCTAGTATTTATACGTTTTTATTCTTGCTTGAAGAATATTGTAAATCATTATATCACATGACGATACTTATTTCCAGTGTAATGTAACTAGACTGAGTATCGTACTGCATAAACTGGTGTGATAGATGCTCTCAGTAAGGAGAAAACAAACACACACTTTACAGTGTTGAGTAAGAAATCATCCAACGTTATATGACGAAAACACAAAATAGTTCAGGCTGTCCGTCATACATGTAATTGAACACATGATAGTTTAGACTTTCCTTCATACATGTAATTGAACACATGATAGTTCAGGCTGTCCTTCATACATGTAATTGAACACATGATAGTTCAGGCTGTCCTTCAAACATGTAATTGAACACATGATAGTTCAGGCTGTCCTTCAAACATGTAATTGAACACATGATAGTTCAGGCTGTCCTTCATACATGTAATTGGAAATACATTGTAGCATACTATCGACTCTCTCATAGAGCCCGAAGGAGAAAACATCATCCTACATCTAAGGATAATAAAACGCTTTAAACATTGCATCTTAAACACCACAACTATTGTTTTGCACAGTATATATCAAAATGTATATCCAACAGTTTGGTTCCCAGTACATAACAATCGAACAAATACAAAAGGAATGCAACACATGGACACTAAAAGGACATGAATTAATAATCAAAGTAAGAAACAAACAGCTGGCTTTCAAGTAAATCTATGACAAAATGAAATGTTAAACGGTTATACGATTTGAGAAAAAATATCAATTAACAAATTGTAATCAAAACAACACATAATTAGACAACACTAAATTCTGTATCAAACATGACAAAAAAGTGTAAATAAATAATATAACCACAAATGGTCTTCTTAAAACATGTTCTTATGAATACTCTGGAAAGGCTGGTATGTATATTTCAGACAACTGTGACTACAATGGGTGAAGGAAACAACATGGTTGAACAGGAATCTATATTTTAAAAACTATAACAGGACAGTCTGATCAATAGTTATAGCATAGTACAGTTCTTCACTCAATAGATTTATAGGAAAAATAACCTATTTGTTCATGCGGCTCGTGTCGGGTGCCATCCTATGTAAATACCAATCGTCAAGTTCGAGACAGTAGATATCATTTGATCAACGATTAAATTGATTTTTGTCACAAGTCAATTGAAAAAACTACACGTGTCCCGTTATTGCAACCAAGCCGGCCTAAATTAACACGTGACGGTAGTGGTTTTATCATGTATGGGCTACTGTTGAACGCTTTCTCAAGTGTTATTTCTTAAAAAAATATGATTAAACATAACTACAAACATGAAGCACGTATACAATTCTGTACTTTTACACGTTGCACAACTTGTTATTATGTTAATTTGCAATATCCATCTTAGTGGTGTTATGTACGGATATATGGAAACTCAACAGAGCAACTTAACTTCTAATATTAAACTTTTGAGCATTGATAAACAAATCTATGATTACATGATTTATTTTTAAAAAGCTGCTCTATTCAAAGGGTGTTGATTTGAAACGCCCTATGATTATCTATAGAATGCAACGTATGTACCAGAACTTGAACAGTTACGCACTGCTATCTCGTTATGTTTCATGCTTCAGGAACTGACAGTAAAGCTACATCGTTATTTATGTAAAAGGTTTCACTTAAGTTTGACCAATACTTCATGCTACTTAACCAGTCATTGTATTGTAGACTTTAATATAAGTGTCAACACGTTATTGGATGGTTTTATATCGTAAATTGTGCAATGTCCATGGGTACCGTTTTACTGAAGGACTTACGCAAAACTTAAACTTACGCACAAATGTAAAGCTTGAATAAAAAAAATAAATCGATTCAATCCAACAGAACGTTAGATTTCAAGCCTCGCTCCTATGCTATTGAACTGTCTTTTACTTTTTTGACATGATCAGTGATTTAAAATTTATTAGGTTAGGTAATAATTGCGTAACTTTACATTTTGCGTAAGTGCTGTAGTAAAACGGTACCCATGTACTGAACGCAGTATTTTACGAACCTTTCATCGACAGCTGTTTATGTACATATTAAATGTATAAAATGGTACACCCACATAACGTATAACAAGTTGCAAAACAGTAATAACTGTATGCATTGACATCAGATTGCATTAATATTGAGAACGAATATATTAGACACAATGTATACTGCGGTACATAAAAAAAGTGTTATTGTGTATATACTTAATATATCATATTGCCATGTATGACACTTCATCGTTGTTATGTAATGGCGACTGAACAGATGAGGGTGTTCCGTACGAATGTCCATTGGTTTCGTATTGGGATCCAAAACTTGGCCGACCTGTATATTGTGGCGTTCCTTTAGAATATCTGTCGAACGCTGATTGACTATTGGCTGCACGTCGAAGTTTGGCACGGTATCCCTCATCTCTGTCATCTGATTGTTTTATTTGACTGTTGCTATGAGGGGCGTGGTTTATGTTGTTATGGGCGGTGCCATTATTCATCACATGACCCCGGTAGCCATTTTCGATGAGACGAGAATCGTTGTAATCATTAAATGCATCGCCGTTCATAGCAGGCTGTTGCAAGTAGCTGCTTGTCCGAGAGTTCGTGGAGGATTGTGGGGTGAACTGATGTGGTTGGTGATGATTTGAGACGGAATGTGTGATGTTTCCTCCTTGGGGCGTGGAATAGACGCTGGGTGGAGATATATGGCTATTGTTGAGATGGTTGTCCATTCTTGACTGTTGTGGGGTGTAGAACGATTGTCGATCTGGGGAGGTGTATCTAGAAGACGACTTTCGTGACTCATTGCTACTATCGTTTGGTGTAGATCCTGACCTTGTAGACTTCGAAGGGCTTCGCGGAGGAAGGGGTGGGGATGCTTCAGTGACGTCACCATTCATGACAGGTGCTTTCCTTGGTGCTACTGGAGTTGACGTCATCGTTTCAGGTTTGACGTCATCGTTCAAATTAGAGTTATTGTTGTACTTGTCAAACCTGTCGATTAATGAGCCAATGGAATGAACATTCATAGGTACCCTGTTGCCCGGCGTGAGATAATTTCGATTGTCTAACACAGCTCTTTTACGCGGTGTTTCTTGATTTGGCACGTGCTTTTCGGGCGATCTTGAGCTTCTTGATGCATGTTGACCGTAAGGACTACTTTCACTTCCGTTATGTCTGTGACTTGAGCTATGGCGACCTTGATGCTGCCTTTCTCTTAATACGTCATCTGAACTTTTAGCCCTTGTATGTTCTGCTGGGAGTCTCGAGTAGGGGCTTCTCGCGTCTGTGTATGTATCATTCGAGCCTCCGTAGCTGTTGCTCAAACCATTTTCAGCCATTGATTTTGCCGGTTCAGCTTGCTGCCTAATGATATTTGGATTCTCAAACTTTCCCTGATTTTCATAGTTATTTATCACCCGAGCTTTATAGATTGGCGCCGCGTGAGCAACAACACATTTTGATTCAGCACCCGACCCTACGTATTCTGGACTGGTTGTTGCAACCTTAATGTCCGTTCTATCAGTTCTTTGGTTACTTAAAACTCGTCCATGGAGTATATCTTCTCCTTTGTCTTGCCAAATGGACGGTGAATTAAACTTACCATGAGCACTGTATTTGTCGTTGTTATTTAAATCACTGTCACCTATTTTCGCGAGCATTTGAGGAGGTGCGCCATTTTGTAGTTGATATTTGTTGTCTGCGGGCGTAATAATGTCGTCTACATCAGGATCGTCGATAGGTGAAATGATCTGCTCGCTTTCGACGCTCGGATAAGCAGGTTGATCACTTGTTGTCAGCAAGCTATCTGGTTTATAATGATCGACAGGTGCGCGCTGTTGATAATTGTTAAGTAATACGTCATAGGGTGGGGTGTCAAAGTTATTGCGTCTGGGTGGGGATGTTGTCTGCTTTGACTCTTTGACTCTTTTATCCGGACTTTCTTGTTTCTTTGAGGTTGAGCCACTGGAAAACTTTTGTATCATGGAGTTCTTGAACTTTGAGAATGACCTCGAACTTTGAGGCTTTGGTTCCGGTGTACTTTCAACGTCACTCTCTACACCTTTTCTGACTTGTTCCTTTTCTTTTTTCAACCATGCTTTAAGAGAAAATTGTTGCGACTTTTTGTCTTTTGGCGGAAGCTCGGGACTTCTATAAGGTGGATTGGAACCTGACTGTGGACTGACTTCAATGGATGAAAACGGTTGAGGTGATGCCATGCTACTACTGGTCGCTGTTATCTGATGATGCTGATATCGATCCATTTCGGACTGGTTTTCGTAGTTTGGCACATGGAACTGGCTACCATTTGGAGGTGATGGATTTGGCGCTGGCGTTTTTGGAAGAGGTTTTCTCACGTCACAAGATGATGGTGGATTTGACGTCAGTGGCTTTGGTGACGCAGATCTATCACTACCAGGGTTATAAACGTCGTCTGCGTTCCTTGATCTCTGTGGTTTTGGCGGGACGTCAGGTTTCGGCTGCTTGTCTGGAGTGTCCGTCCATCGGTTTGGTTTTCGTTGAGCTGTAGATGTTTTGGGGTCAGAGGTGACGGTGGATTCAGAACCTTGCAGAACGCCGGCTCTGAAGAACCCGTACCCTTGAAGCGATGAGGCAGACTGAAAGGAGAACAAGACCGATATATAACGGTTATTGAACAAAAGCTAGTTTTATATTCAAACGATTGGCTGCAGCTATGTACTAGCTCGGTCAACTTTAATGTATGGTTTTTTTAAGTTTTAGCTGTTTAACGGTCAGCCACGGGGAATTACAAAAGTGGCCATTGTTGACAAGTGGCCTTTGTTCGGAGCGGCATAAACTACATATCCGATTTTCGAGGGATAAATTAAAACTGGCCTTAGTGGACGTGAAACCGCTAATCGCCGGTGACCTTTATCACAGGTTTGATCGTAATGTTTTCGCCGGCATGTTCGAAGAATCATTATTACACATACCAGACGTACTGTGTGATTCTTCCACGAAAGAGTGAGTACAATGTGAACAGACAACAGTGGTAAATACAAATCCTCACATAAGGGAGACAACCTGTGTAATAGTTACATGCATATGCTACTTACCGCTTGTCCTTTGTATTTAAATTCGAGTTCAAATCTCTCCCTGGCTAGACGTCTATGTGCCAGCTTCCAGAAGTATTTACAGTCATGGAGGAACACTGCCCACACTTGGAAGAACTGCTGGGGAGTCACCTATAGAACACAACGTAAAGGTAAGAAGTAAGTGACTAGTGAAAGTGGCAATTCGTTTTGTAATGGTTATTAAAGGAGAGACAGCTGCCTACATTATCCCATTAAACTAAGAAAAACAATAAACCCAATCCATCAGTCAACGAAAAGAAGATGTTCGCTTGTAATTAAACACGGACACGTGCATACAAGCAGGATGAATATCGGGAAGATGTGCAAGAGCACGAATCATCCAGTTTACAGCAATAACATAATGGTTCAGTTAAATGTTGAATGGAAACTGTTGATTGGTGTAAGACAGTGTTGGTATATTGTAGTGGGAATATACATCATAAGTAGGAAAGGTGGGTGGGGCATATTGAGTCAGGGGTCAGTAAATAGTATGTACCTGTTGTTTGTCGACCGTGTAATAAGCTGTTGTTCTGTCAAACACGTCTCTTGTGTCCTGTAGTACCTTTTCCTGGTCACCAATCACTTCTAGAGCTGTAAACGTAAGCACATTAAACATCAACAAGGGTCAATTTAAGAAAGTCTATTTCTAGATATGCCATGATTTTAATGTAGAAGTGTATGTTTACCATGTATTATATTCTGATGTTTAATACTTTCAATACCGAATTAAATGGATTTAAAGTACCACGAGATATCCTTTGTTTGTTACACTTAAATAACCTATTATTTCATGACATTGAGATAAAAAGGGAAGCAACTGGTATACTTTTTTTTATCATCAGAGCATCACGAGTTACCTACCTGAAGCAAAGAAGTTCTCAGCAATGACCCTGAAACTGTCCATAGGTCGCATTGTGTCTTTGTTAACTGCGGGATCCAAAAGCTGGGTAGGAATAAAACACATGTGAATAAATGAATTATGAATTATGTTAAAACAAAGACAACAAATACATCGATAAGAAAATAAGATAAAACAAGAACGCAATGTCGCAAAAATTAACGTGCCGCAATAGCTATTTACATTCAGTTTAACCCAATGCTTTGTACATGCCATAACGGAATTTGGAACATTAAGTATTCGTAGCACAACTTAACTCATTAGATGGCTGGTCATATAAGTGTATATCGACAAAAACCAATGGTGATACGTGTATATTAAATGCCTACCTTTTCACGTATATGTCTGAGATCAGAGTGTAAATTAGACAGAGCGTCCTGGATTCCTTCAAACGATACCTGTGCTGCGTGCCTCATGTTGGAGGGTTCTGGGAGTCTGAACCTGGTAGGACAACCAATCTCCACCTCGTTCTCGTAGATCTGACAGTAAGTCTTCAACACGAACTCTAGTAGCGTACCCTTACCGTCCTGAAAACGAGAGAAAGAAACACGTGTACATGATCCTAGTTAAACCATTATTCACGGGGCTGTGCAGTTGACATTTCTCTATTCTTAACCCTGCGCTCTTTTGGACTACATGCACAGACAAAAAGTAAAGTAAACGGGAATTTTACAGACACAAAAAGGGTTTCTAAAGGCATATTATAACACGTAAATTAATACAAAACGTGATAATATTATAAATATTCAAGAGAAATGGAACTTCATTGTGCATGTATTACTTGGACAAAATTGGTCGAAATGTCATTCAAGTTGAAGTGTTGATAAACTCTGAACAGAGGCATATTCATCAGATGAAGCCATCTTTGTGAGCAGTACTTGACTAGTATTGGAATCATTTACAGACATACAGAGATCAATACTATCTACTTATGTTGTTGGCATGGTTATTATGTACACTTACCCTGTCTTGTAATTCTTTCATCTTATTGAGCACATCCAGACCATATCCATCCGCCTGACCCATCTCTGTAGACCCGTTCAAGTAGTTACCAACAGCTAACACCGTCTCTAACAGGTTCTTTAACGAAGTACTGAAACACAATCCATATATGAGTGTTATAGTATACGTGTGGTGTTTTATAATTCAACAAAACGATACACGTTGAAGAGTTACCGTTCGATCTAGCACAGACATATACTTAGTAGTTAAACTATGAGAGGATCACAGAGAAGGAATAACTCATACAATAACTAATAGCATACACACACATGAACTAAGAAGTGATAATGCTGAATAATTGCTTTCAATAATATAAACCAATGCAGAAGAAGCAATAAATTGTAAAAAATAATCGAAATGTTGTAAATTTGACGAAGTTAGTTACAAGGAATACACCTTAGACAGTTAGGTGATGTACGTCTCATACAGCTGTTGAATCACACATCTAAACGTATCTTTTCACAGTGATCTACTTTAGTGACATTGTTCACGAAGCGTGTGCTGTCATACATTGTTAAATCACACGCCTGGATGTATCAAGTATCTAAAATCCACTTGATTCACATGTTGGGTTAAGCCCTTTGTCCGCATTGCCAAGATGATTTTTCATGATTTTTGATTATGTTTTTTTCCCTCTTATGATAGTGTTGTATTATTTACCTGTTTGTTATTTCATCACAGGCAGTATGGAGTTCTCTCAGCTGTTGCTCTGGAAAACAATGGATGTTTATGAAAGTATATTATAACGTGTATTAGAACATGGTCAATCGTACATGTCTTTGAACAATATCATATACCATAACTACACAATGATAGTAAATCTATATTACACATGTATCTGCAAACTACCTTCAATATATGTTGCTGCAATATCACTGCCTTTACTGTGGTACAAACACATTTACAGTGTCACAATCATGGCGTAGATTGAATGGGCTTCTCATGGAACGAATAAAACATAGACTAGTTGGTATAATATAGAAACGACAATAACAACATTATCATCCTACATCATCCTGTCAGATTTGAGTGAGTTTTTCGAGGCCAATATCGTTATGCTTACCTATTTCAAATAGATGCCACAGAAGTTTAAAGCGAAATCTGATGAACTCCAGCCTGTTCTTGAAATGATCCACTTTGGACAGTTCAAACACGAGGTACTCCGGATGATCTAGATGACCTGTGATACAAAGATGTAAAAGTTAGTCGCTACAAAAATAAATAAATCTTTATGAAACAATGTAATGCTATAGTATGGAAATACATACGCGACACGTGGGATAGTTTACTGTCGGGTGCATCACACTTAGGAATATGTTACATTTAAAAAAGTAATCTTTTCTTTTACTATGTTGAGTAAAAAGGGTCCCACTTATATTTTATCCGTTGCATGTGTATAGGTTGTCATTCACGTGTTCTAGTAGGTAGATATTACAATGTATTTACCAAGCAGTGAGTATGCACACTATACGACTATTTGAAATGCTTAAGAGTATAATGAGCAGACGAAGTTTTATTGGAAAAACACATAGTTTGTTTTTAAGTTGGCAAAGAATGCATAAACTATATATGAAAACAAAACCGCTCACTTAATCAGTTCAGAAACACAATAAGAAAGGTGACGTCACATTTATAACCGATCTGACACTTACCCGCTCCTTTCTTTCTCACGTGATACAGGATTTTATCAATGGCGTGAGATGGTGAAAGAAGTTCCATGAGTTCAGCTAGACCCTCGTGGTTCACCTGTGACGTATCCAAGGTAGAAACAGTCGACACGATGTCAGTCAAGGTGGCGCGCAAACACTTCATGCAGACGACAATCTTTTTGGAGCGATCGGAGTCGTAAATACTGACCAACTGGAAAGCGGCAACAACACATAAAACTCATATATCACCAAGCGTTAAAAACAAAACAAAACAAAACAAAACGGAACAACGAATTGTTTATGTTAACTGAACTAATTTGCATCTTTACCCAACAAATATATGTATTACGTATTATAATGGTTTGTTCATTTGCTTGCTAGCGATGAATCTGAGAATATAAATGGATATTCATGTCAACTCTGAGTATACGTCTGAATGGTGCTGCAGTCTAATAGATTACAAAATGTTTAATTGTTTGTGTGCATCAGACGTACCTGTTGCCTGGAGCGTCCCCTACGTATAATGAGGTCATCGTACAGCGTGGCACCGTCCGTCTGGGAGGCGATCGGTGTACTGAATAACCTGAAAATGTAAAACAAATCACAACTTGCATCGTTTCTATGACCTCGTACATTTACTTCCAAAGAGTGAAATTTCAACAAGAACCTGATTGACGCAAAGATAACGAACGCGATACAAAACAGTATAGCAAATATGTTGGTTTTCAATTAACGTTTGCAGTTCATTGTCTAAATTTAGTAGCGCAATCGAAAATAGTAATCCGTTTGCAAGAATAAAGATGAAATACTTAATGTTAAGAACGATTATGCTAAGTTATTATTTTTACTATATTATTATAAGTACTGGAATATATCGATACCTTTTGGATATATATATATATGGTGTAATTACCTTTCAACTTCCTCAGCATCAAGCTTTGGTTCCATCATAGTGTGCCATATTGTCGTCTGCTCGTCCCCGCCTGAAATAAGATTTAAAAATAGTCCGTTAGTCACAATGCAAAATAGTTCCTGTCATGAGATAATATCCCTACGACGTCAATTTTGATTTAACAACAGCAATACTGACATTGCCTTGTAACGTAGACCAAACATTGCGATTGATGACTTCTAGAGACCCAGCACTATTCATGTGCTATACCAAAGACACAAAAGGCCTACTGGTCTGGGAAGAACTTAACGTCGCAGACGACACCATGGAAGATATATATGTTATACAAGCAGACAACGACACCACTGTGTTAATGGACGTACATGTAGGTAGATGCGGTACTAAAGATTAATGAACACACGTACAAGGGCAATACGTTCCAACACATGAAAGACCTCAAAGTATCAGACTACGTGATGACATAAACAAGGAATCAGCTGACAATCAAACAGACATGTACTACGGATGTTATATGCACCTGTTCTTGACTGCTTCTTTGGTTCTACGATGCCGTATTAGCTATACATGTACCAGGAACTTTGTTACTCCGTATCTATAAGGTATGTACATAAACATATATAAGTAAAACGTAGCAGCTGCTCATTTGTATCTCGGTGTAGTTAAAGTGTGTCGTGTTTATGTTCGAGGCCCTCATTGAAGAACGTGGACATCAACGATGACAAATGCATGTCGAGGCCTTCATTGAAGAACGTGAACATTAACGATGACAAATGCATGTCGAGGCCCTCATTGAAGAACGTGGACATTAACGATGACAAATGCATGTCGAGGCCCTCATTGAAGAACGTGGACATCAACGATGACAAATGCATGTCGAGGCCCTCATTGAAGAACGT
>ENA-OREC01002270-OREC01002270.1-marine-metagenome-genome-assembly--contig:-NODE-2270-length-10480-cov-9.013265_pt1 | contig 10480 bp, 5 predicted proteins | sample MGYA00248626_ERZ508543 | MGnify/ENA primary metagenome ERZ508543 (study PRJEB26211, sample SAMN05518279) | marine metagenome | isolation source: Puget Sound, Washington, USA | host: Bankia setacea...
GGGGGGGGGGGGGGGGAGTGTAGAGAAATATTGTATTCATGGTACTTAACTTGCAAACGCCAGGGTCAGCTCTCAGTAATTGCTTTAACAGCGAGTGCACTTCCCAACCCGAGCTTTAATAGTGATACATAAAGCCCTCGGACAGTTTTCTATTGATGCTCTATTAACATTGCTCACGGAGAGCGCTTTTAGATTTTTTGACCTGAGAGAAAATCTGAAAATGAGAGGAAACATAACTAAGCTCTGTGTTATATGTGTTCCACGTGATTGCTTGTACTTGAAACAAACATGCATCGTTTTCTGATACTGTATTATTAAAAGTATCGAGTGTCTTCTTCCCAGTTTAAGTTATATAATGAGGAGGGGCATGGCTATTTCCAGCTGCTACTAGTAAATTGGATTCGGGGATGAAAGCATTAAACTAAGTCACAGATGAACCTGTTCAAATGATCACCTGTATTAAGCCACCACATCCGCCTAGCGACCACATCAAAGGCAATCCGAGCGTTTATCAGTGTAGTATGCTGCTTAGATCAACGAACACAGCGCCACCAGCGAGCTATGTTGTTGATACCGTTGACTACACGTGATATGCAGACAAAGTTCAATGTAAACGTGTAGGGACCAGTAGTAGTAGTAGCAGTAGCAGTAGCAGCAACATGAGTAGTAGTAGTTGTGATAGTAGCAGCAGCAGCAGTAGTAGCAGTACATCAGTAGTAGTAGTAGTAGTAGTAGCAGCAGTAGTAGTAGTAGTAGTAGGAGCAGCAGCAGTAGAAGCAGTAGTAGGAGCAGTACTAGTAGTAGAGAAGCTGCAATATATGGGCTAGAATTAGGCGGCATCAAATAAATCAGATAAATACGTGATGAAGGATTTAATGGCATCACAGTACGGCTTATAATGTCTGAACTGGAGAAAAACATCGTACTGTTCGTCTAACAAGTCCTAGAACGCACGATTCCTAATAAGCATTATCATGCACACGTCACGATCGGATTACCAAGTCGTACACAGATTCTGGTGTGTGATATGTTAACGAACGTGTATATAGGATTTAAATTCTAAATATGTGTTAAACTTTTTACTGGAATAGTTTAATGTATGTTCTTGACTATACGCATTATGTCCATCGACATGAATCCATGTGCAAGGATTAGGAAACAGCTGAAACAATATGAGCGCGTCTGACTCGTCGGTGGAGGCCTGTCAGTCGTGAGTTCGAGCCCCAGCAAAGCCCCCCGTTGTTTCTTTGAGCAAGACACTTTACCTTCATTGCTTAGTACTGGTTGGTTCCAGGAACGGATTCGAGCGTGATTTACATAAGCAAACATTGCTCGTTTCACAATCGAACTGAAACAAAATAGTATAAACTAAACGGGCGCTCAATTGATGGACGTAATTTGAATTTTGAAAATACCGTCAGCCGTTACATCAACGAGTTCTAAGACAAATTCAAAAATCGTCTGCAAATAGCATATCTAGGTCATGGCATCCGTTTCTTTTATGCCGAAACCTTGTTTTCCTGGGTAATATAGACGCGTCTACACGGATGCAATGAAAGCCTGTTTAAATTAAGATCACGCTTTTAAATAACGTTTACATCTCTACTCTCAAAAGCCATAAAATATTTTCGTCTGCATGCACGAGATCTCGATGACTAGGCGTAGTTCGTGTACACCACCTCTATCTTCTAATTAATCTCTACAGTCAATTAGATGTTCACTGGGGAGCCATTCTAATCACTGGTTATATAATCTGGAGCTTCTAATATCGTATCTGCTGACATATGTACTTCTCGTCTGCCAGCTGATCTTTACGCTACTTGACGCAGACGTCACTCCTCTCTCGTCTGCTACAATTTACGATCACAGATTAGCGTTTAGATTAAAGACGTTTTAAAAGGCGTCACGAACAACTTACATTAAGTCTGTGTATCGCCTGTTTGAAATCCTAACATTTACATCAACAGTTGTCATCATCATCAGCAGCAACAACAACATCATAAACAACAATCCAACACCGAATTTTTTTTACAGCAGCGTCGCCACCATCGTCGCCACTTTTCTAGTTTATTGTAAATTGCATTAACGTTTATCATCATCGGCAACTTGGCAATCAGTAGTAGCAACAGCAACAGCTATAACGAAAATCTCCAGAGCCACCTCCGTTATCAAAACTGTTCTTCGTTTGTTCAATGACCATGGTACAGATGTTTAACCGACTAAATTGAAAACTTACATGACAATCATCCCTAGGTCACGTGTAGCTCTGATGTCTGTATATGATATTTAACTTTCATGTGTAGTATTGTTTATAATTTACATTCCAAGTGCTTTTGTAAAACGCCTTGAACATTTTGCAAAGCCATGCGTGGAGCTGCAACGTATTGACTTAGAGTGAAAAGCGCATCATAACAAGTTGACAGGCTCCAAACATACGGACACAGCAAGATTGTAAAGGCCAACTATTCTAGTAGAAAGTATACGTATTCATTTATACATACACGTAGGTTGCAGATGCAGACGTTTGGCAATCCTCGGACCCTGAACCAACTGTTTAAATGACGATTCTTTTAAAAGCCAAAATCACAGGACCTCTATAGTCTTTTCTATCATCAGAATCAGTTTTTTTTGGCACGCCTTTTTCGACATAAGTGAGCGTGTGACAGTGAGAATATTTCAATCTGTGGTTTTAGGTCGCTTTCGTGTTCACGGCCAATAGCGATTAAAATTTGGGAACGTCACTTTTTTATGTCTATTGTGTCACAGGATCCTGTCATGACGAGGAATTGAGACCGTTCTGTGGTAACAAAACTTCTCATGTGAATTCATTGCTGGAACATAAATTTACTTATATCAAAAGCTTGAATTGAAATTTGGCATGTAAGACGGAAGTTTGCAATTGCTACGGTTCGCCGTTCGATCCTCGTGATGTGATACACAAACGAACAAAAGTGATCTTAATATTTAGATTATCGTCTAATAAGACCGCCATCTATCGGAACTACCTCAAGGTCACAAGGTCGTCGTATGAGTGAATTAGCCAGAACTCGATTCAGCATTACATTTAAACAGTTGTTGGAAAGCTAAATCATGTATGATAAATGCTGAAAGTACCTAAATGCTGATGGGTTGTAATATCAGGACTTCTAACCATATTTCAGCGTGTTATTTTGCTTTGAAGTTATGTTGGCGAATTTAAATATTGTTGTAGAATTCCCAAATGTAACTGTAGCGTCATCTTTAAATAGTTCTGTGTGACGTGCTGCTTATATCAGATCTAGTTCGCATAGTTAAACATCGAGGTCAGTAATATTAAGTTATGTCGTGTTTGTGATACTTCAATTATCTTTAAAATCCCAACTTCACTATCAGGCTGAACGAATTCTACTTTTTTGTTATCAATTGCTTCATTTCTGATCTAAGATATGGTCGTGGTGGGCACAGCGATACGATTTCAACTTCTGGTGAATTTATTTGTCCTTGAGGCATTTAAATGAATAAACCTGGCGAAAGTATTTTAAGAATTGATTGATAAGGGATACATGATAGGCCTGTCACCTTGCAAACGTAACGACTAATAACTTTGACCGCTAAATTTAACACGCCGTCAAATATGTCATGTTGTGTCTAAATACGTTCATTTCACCCGTGTCAATACATTTGTGTCAAAATCATGTCGATAGCTTCCGGTCATGCTCAGTAAAGAATCGCAATCTGGAGCAAAATGCAGACGATAAAATTGAAAAGAACGCTGAAATTACTTTTTAAAATGTAATCTGACGGTGTTCTAATCAACCACTTGAGAAATAATTGAAACATGTAATATTTAAGTTTTTAACTAGTTTGCCAATCTCGAGCAAGTTAAAACTCTTCAGTCAATTTGAGTACTTATGTCGTCTGCCGCTACACACAGCGCTCACGTGCATGAACCAGACGACACAATACCATTGATTCAGTAACAGTTTGGAGGGTTCATATAGGTTTGCCACAACGAACGTTTTTTGGGGGATTGTATTCTTCCAGTGATGAACTCTAATCTCAAGAACCCGTGTTAACAAATAATGCCTTGGAGTTTATTCGATTAATGTGGCAGCTATTTTGTTACCATCAGCGAAAATGTCAGTGAAAGTAAAAACTGATAAAAGTTTGGCACGGGATCTGTTTCAATTGCCATGTAAACACGTAAACAATTGGCCATGTGAATATAAACAATCAACCTGCCGATATCGACACTAGGGGCTTGTTGTCAATTACCACGCTTTTCCGCCGCTGCAGAGACCTTGATCTGTTCGTCTTTGCAGTTGTTATGTGCATCACTTATGGTACAAAAGTTCGATTACTTATCATTTATCATCCAATCTTCACCTATCCCGGCACCCCAATGCTCGTGAAAGAACGGCAGCCGATTCACCTATATACCTATTGACATAAATCGACATTTATCACACCAAGGACATGTGTTAAAGCCCCCACCATCTGGCATTCGAGAGTTCCTATATGACTGTAAGACAGCAATCTTTACAATTGGGTTTCAAGTGTTAGCGATTAAATCATAAAACATCTTACCACGGGTAATTAAGATGTTGTTCTCGGGTGGAATTAGCCCGAGGGTAGAGGTCTGGTGATGCACTGGTTGTAGGAAAAGATATTTAAATGTCATGATGCAGCCTAGTGTATTTATGACTACATCGGGTATCAATATATTATGATACTAGTGTTGTCCGGAAACTTGTCTTATCCGAATTTACATATACAAATTGCAGTTTCGTAATATGATCAGCAGTTGTAGTTTAAGAATGGTAAACATGACTGATTAGACTGTTTTAGGGGTTTTGACAACTGGCCATTAGCACAGTGGAGCCTCTTAGCAGTTCCGAACAAGCAAGCAATGTTTTTCGATAACTTAATTCGCTGTTATCATGTTGTAATAACTTGGCCCCAATCCCATGTCAATGTTGTTTTGGCAATACAGTTTACAGCTTCAGTCAATCGGTAACCACTTTTCAGAACTGACGTACGACAAACAGTGTGAATTTGTCAAAATAGTCACCAATTTACAGGAATTATTATTGTGGTTAAATATTTATATTATTTGTTTTATTTATTTCCGTTTGTGTACTGACACTTTTTAATACCGAAATGGATGTCGTAGCCATCATCGTTGCTTACATCATGAACAAACATAGGAAACTTTCATTACAATAAATACCGCGTATTAAACACTGGTTATAGGTCCCCATCAAATGTATCCAATGACAACGTTCGGATATTATATGTTTAATGCTGTAATACGATTTTCATGACATTTCGAAAGACCCCCTCATACATTAACACATATATTAATATATGGCACACCGCTAATTCTGAGTTTATATCGCATACTTGATGACGGATATAATATTATGATTCAATTATTGAACTCCTGTTTCTATAGTTTGGCTATAAGCTGCTAATTCTGCTCCCAGCTTATCAATATTACTCTAACCTATTTGTCATCGATATTATATCACAATCCCTTTAATACTGTGTTTAGGTTTGAATCTGCTGTGACCCTCAACTGGTTAAGCACAAACACGAGTCTAACTAAAGCTAGTATTTGTACATTTAATAAACTAACATGTTCACGTCTGTCAGCGCTTTGATTATCAACGTCATCGGAGTTTGCATTAAATATCGAACATCTGATCACCAGTGTCCTCGGAGCCTAAAATGAACGGAAATGTGATATTGAGATGTGCTCCTTACTCACTTTACTCACAGTGCAGTGGTTTTACGTAGGAACATTTGCTTTTATATTGAAACTAGCAGTAAATAGAAGACTGAGTTACTGCTCATATGGACTGAGTGGTAGGTAAAATAGCAGTACGTAAAAGACTGAGTTACTGCTTATATGGACTGAGTGGTAGGTAAAATAGCAGTAAGTAAAAGACTGAGTTACTGCTCATATGGACTGAGTGGTAGGTAAAATAGCCGTAAATAAAAGACTGAGTTACTGTTCATATGGACTGAGTGGTAGGTAAAATAGCCGTAAATAAAAGACTGAGTTACTGCTCATATGGACTGAGTGGTAGGTAAAATAGCAGTACGTAAAAGACTGAGTTACTGCTCATATGGACTGAGTGGTAGGTAAAATAGCAGTACATAAAATACTGAGTTACTGCTCATATGGACTGAGTGGTAGGTAAAATAGAAGTAAATAAAAGACTGAGTTACTGCTCAAATGGACTGAGTGGTAGGGTAAAGGAGAGAGATAATCCTACGATGTAGCGGATATACACGTCCTTAAACTGAAACCCAATATCAGTGTGCATGTTTTGGCTTGAAGCGCAGTAAGCTCCACTTTTAATCCAGCGTAACGTTTAATTGCGTGGTGAACATATTTAAGTATAGCCATGTGCAGCCAAGATGAACCTTGATAATGGGGTAGAACACACATCAGGTACATCGTAACGTACACTATGGTTCAACTAACGAATCACAAATAACGGACAACTGTTCTCAACTGGTTGCGTAATTTGTAGTGATGATTTTTACCATGAAAACTTGCTGCGTAGATGATCTGCACCCAGTACACAGTGCATCGTCGATGGTGTATAAAAAACTATGTATACGTATTTAAGTTGCTACTTGTTTGTATATTCAAACTCATAAGCGTGCACGCTCTGCCCTTAACTGCAGAAATTAACGAGAACATCACCACCACAAACATTATCGGGTATCTACATATGTATATATAATATTTGCTCATTCTTTTTTTTCTCCACCACATCATTGTTCATCTCGACCGTCATCGTATGCTTCCAAGTAGGTATCAGTGCCACTGTCTATTGCCATCATTCTCGTTGTTTTGATACTCTTTAAATCGAATGTTTCACCTTCCAACTCTGCCTCCTTGGTAAATTGCTAACGCACTTGCAAAGTTCGAGTGCTGGGAAACCTACACTCACTAAAACGTTGGTACAGCACGGAGTCAAAGGGGCACAACTCTGCAAACGCTTCACAGACAGGATTATCGATTTCTGATATTCTGAGAACCCGGCTTCGCTGCCAACAGTGTAAGGGATAAAACTCCGTTGTGGTTACAGCTATGACTAAAGCATTACCGAGAACAGATGTGTGGCGATAAATTTTACAACTGCCATATGACCAAATTGTCAAGAAAAGTAACACATACGTACTTACGGACAGTAGTTTCAACACGTTGTAATATGTCACTGCTGTGAAAACTCATTGCTCATTTCTGGTTAGGAAAATGAAACACCACAAAGTGTCAGCCAGTACGTGTACGTAACTACATAAACTGAACTTTGCTATAACGTATGAACAGTAAAGTTTCAAACATTTAAATATCAACCAATGTTGTCACTACCACTTTGTTTTGTATATCATCATCCTCAGTAGCATCAACACGATCATCATCATCGTCATCATCAGCAGCAGAAGCAGCAGCAGCAATATCATCATCACCATCTTAAGAAGAAGCAGCAACATCATCATTACCATCAGCAGCACCATCACCAGTCACATCATCATTACCATTATCATCAGCAGCAACATTAACACCATCACCACTATCATCAACATCATCATTATTTGCATCATCATCATCATCATCATTAAAAGCAGCATCAACAACAAAATGGCACCGTTGCCATGTTAACACCATTGTTGTCATGTCAGTTCGTTCGCCATAAAGGACAGAGTAGGCTCAGTCATTATTCTAGGCTTCCAGCACGTGACTTATGTAACAATTCGTATTCTTGTTGTGAAGCTGTTAACAACAGTTACCTCTAGAAGGGCATTTGAAGAGTAATATATTAACCACTGTATTATCAACTTTGTTCGTAAGAGCCATCCAACAATGTGTCATAGGTCGATGACCAAACCCAGTACTATGATGGTATGCCGTAAATAAACGCTTTTTTTCTATTAGAAGTGTCCTTGTTGGCATTAGAGAGCTGTTGAATGTGCTATTTTGAGATTTCTATTATATAATGCCTTCTGGAAGTATCATAGAAAATTAGATAGTTAAAAAAACGCGAACAATTGAATCAAATTTTTTTGCCATCTTAAAGTAGAATACAACTGCAAATAATATTAGGTTGATTTACGAAACCAACCCAATTTGGCAAACAAAACATTCTACAATGACGTTCATTACATAATACCAGAGTACGTGACTCGGTTTATTTTTAATTTGGAATTTTTATCGGAGACATAGCCTATTTGCTAAACTCGTTACACAGACGCTACAGGGGGTATACTTCTTGACATTTAGTTACAATTAATTTTTTAAATGCACTCACTACATGTTGAATGCAAGTTATACATGCACTTCAGAGCAGCAACCTGACACACCCATTTAATCCACATGTTTTAAGGGTTCTAAATGGTAAGACCGCGGTTTACACATGTTACCGCTCCCGAGAGGCTAATTCACTAACGAATACTTTTAAAACTGGTAACATTAACAACAATTACATTTCGGATATATTTTTCTAGCGATGGTTATTGTACGACCATGCCTGTTCATTTATTGGTGTTGATGATGATGATGATGATGCTGATGGTGGTGGTGGTGATGATGATGATGTTGGATGGGTTGGTGGGGGTCGTTTTCTGACTCAAGGGTCCTTGATTTCATTAGACTTACTGGCCTCTTGCTGACACAGATACCTAATGAACCTCCCTTGACAACCCTACAAACTGATAGTAGACTATTGACCCTCCGATCTATATATACCCTGTACCGTAGAACTATACAGGGTTCCCCCGCCGGTCAGAAACAGACGATGAGCCTGATTACTGTGGTCATAATTGGGCCAAGCAGGTAAGTAAACATTCGGGGGGAATTGTGAATGACTATGGACAAGCATATTTCCGTGTCGTTTTTCATTTTTGACTACAATTTGTTCAACAGGTAACTTATCTACCGTACTTACGCATTTAAACGAGCACATAAAACAACCTCAGCGTTCGTTGGCATGACCTTGACATTATGACAACCTTGCTCCATTTGACCTTGATACCATTGTTGCTAGGGAATCTTTGAAATTGCGATGCTTGAAAACATTATAAAGTTTTGTCCTGCAACTGCCCTGATGCCGCGGTTGTCAAGGAAGTTTTAACCACAAATACAAAACGTCCCCGTTGCTAGGACATTTCGTCGTCGTGGCCTTGACACTGCTCATTTCGAATAGATTCGTCGCAATGGCAGACTATGTATAATGTGCATACATGTTTTAACAATAATTAAAACATGTAAGTTAAACGTAAAACAAAAATACTCTTAAACCACATACATCTTTAAATAAATACAAACAGTGCAGACGCGTGTTCTACGTTGGTCTTGACTTGTTTTATGTTATAACACATCAACCCACTCATTCCCTTTCCTTCTTCTTAAAGTGCAAGCAAAACACTGAATTCTCTATCTGTTATCAGGTAATTACGAATTGGGTATTTATCTTGTTTAAATGTACACCAATTGTCGATATAAGCGACATGTATTCCTTCCCATTATACGTGGCCTTGTGAGGTGCTACTTTGATTGTGTTTCTAATACATATGTATATACGGATATGTGTTATTTCCCTACTAGATTCGAGTTGTGCTTCAACATTGTTTTTGTTCTTTCGCGTGGCTGTCCGTGCGAGCAATAGCAAATCACTAACAAAGTTCACAGTTCCAAAGGTAAACGCCGCGTATGGGCAAACTTTCTTCTCTTAGTCTATCTCATAGAAAATTCACAAATTCACCTGTGTTTTAGTTCTAAATTAGTAGTGGTTGTGCAAGATTTTGCTGCGTTTATTCGCGTGTTACGTCAGACTTGTGTACTCTTGTCAGTGCGGTTGCGATATTTACAGCTCGTGGTACGTGCACTACGCTGTACTTATAGTTGATAGTGCACCTTGCCTATACGCATGCTTAGTAACATTGTTCATTATTGCAATATTACTGAGCTAGTTTCTATGTTAACGCCGTTATGAGATAATTTATCAATATTGTACAGCAATTTCATCGAAGTTTGAGCGGAAAGCTTTTACATTATGAGCTTTAGGGACTTTTGCACCTTATCATTCCAAAATTAAAGGTGGGGTTCACATAGAGTGTCACCTGCGGAGTGTTGTCATAGAAACAAAATACACTTCCAACGTTATTCGGAATTTAAATCGAACGTATTAATGACGTCATCTTCGTTCGTTCTATAAACTGACGTAACGAACGTGCTTTAGCTACATGTATACGTGTGTTACACCTATGCAAACTTATGTTTTCATAAAGTGATATTATCTTCATTGTCGTCTGCTTTACACCTGTTACAGTAGACATTAACATGTAGATCTATGGCAGATGTGTGTAATCTAAAGCTAACAACAATTACGTGTATGTTCAAGTATTCACCTGTGTCTTTAAACAAACATTTATTTATATTTTTGTAGATCGGAAGAGCACACGTCTGAACTCCAGTCACCGATGT
>ENA-OREC01002271-OREC01002271.1-marine-metagenome-genome-assembly--contig:-NODE-2271-length-10478-cov-12.920873_pt1 | contig 10478 bp, 10 predicted proteins | sample MGYA00248626_ERZ508543 | MGnify/ENA primary metagenome ERZ508543 (study PRJEB26211, sample SAMN05518279) | marine metagenome | isolation source: Puget Sound, Washington, USA | host: Bankia setacea...
TTGGGTGGAGCGAAGGGAGGATTAATCCCAGGCTTACAAGAAACTAGATCCAAGAAGAGTTCCGGGATTAAGAAAAGGTCTAAGTCTAAGAAAAGTCCAAGATTAAGAAACAGTCTGAATCTAAGAAGAGTTCCGAGATTTAGAAACGGTCTAAATTTAAAAAGGGTTTCAAAACTTAGAAACGCTCTAAATCTAATAAATACTAGAAGTCTAGTGAAAACTTAGTATAAGGAATTATCCCAACACAGTGACAAAGCAAGTCATACGCATCTGCTCAATTGTACATATATATCAACAAAATGAGACCTACAAAAACTAGAAAATGACAAATTGAAACTTGCTTCTGCTTTGCAAGATGAAAGGTTTACACAAGTAAAAGATTATAGACATTAAAAAGAATGAGATAATTATGTTAATTGAACTTAACAAGACAACCCACACAGATGTGTATCCATGGAAACAACATATATTTCTATTCATAAAATGTATCAACATTTGAAACAGAGAATATGTGTACAGCTTAAGTTATTGATGTTGAATCTCAAAGTTGACCAACAAACTTGATGGGTTAGCCTACTAAGAGATTGATGGACTGAAAACCTGACAGACAGAGATACGTACAAATTAACATCACAATCAAAACTGGTATAATATTGGCAATTAGGTCAAACACTTACTTTCAGGAGCTACGAAAGGTTTGCCACTAGATACCCACACTTCTATAGGATATCTCAGAATGGTTTCCTCCTCGGGCATTGGTATCTGACTGAGCAGGTACTCTTGTTGCCTTGCCAACTTATCTGCTTCTTTCTCATCTGTCTCTGTGAAAGGTAAATAAGATACACATTTTTTTGAATAATGACACTTTTTACACGATAAATTCCATTAATTTTCCCCGAATTGATTTGTAAACAGATCACAGACATGTTTGATCTTTGGATTAGAAAGTGTACAATGAATAGGAATACAATCCTTTATTTAATACAACTAGAATTATGAAAGCTTCAACTTTTTGTAGAGTCAAGCATGTAGGTGCAAATATTTATCGTTTATAATTATTAAGATTTCATTTGTTTGAAATTAATTTTAATATTTTTCTCTACCAAAGTTTGGCAGAAAATGATGACTTCTTTATGTGACAGGAAATTATGGAGACAGTTCAATCAATAAACATAAGTGTACTTGTTGAACCTTAGTATGATATCCTGTTTTACCATTGGTTAGTTTTATCACATTGATGTATCAGGTCTGGGACACTTTAATGAACTTGCATGCAAATTGTCCAAGTTTAACTGTAGATTATACACTGGGTCCTTGAGATATCAGGGTTTTTTCTCTTACCAGCTTTTTCTTGGTCCTGGTCTCCTTCCTTCTCCTGACCTTCACCTTCACCACGTTGTAACGGCATCTCATTACCTCCATCTGTAGGTTAAAGTCAAACAAAGTGTGTTAGAATTGTAAGAAAATATGGGCAGACACATCGTGAATCTAAATCTATAGGTAAAACTAACTTATTAAAACTGGTTATATTCAAGTCAAATCTATGTGGTAATGCAAATATGAGACATATACTAATGGAGCAAACATAGCATTATCACTGCAGGTAACACAACAAAGCCTATAACATTTGAAAGTTCTTCAATGTAGAAATCATCCTGATTTGTTAATTCAATTCAGAGGTGATTTTGGGATTTGGTGTTCATGTTTGTAGAGGCAGATATTCAGGAAAGTTTCATTGTATATCAAATCCACTTCATCAAGACCAAGAAAAAAAAACATGTTCAAGAACAGGAAGAACTACTCAGCAGAAAAAAAGAAAAAGATAATTATTTAAGCTGTTCTATACCTTTCTTGGCCTGGTACATTTTCATGAGCTGAGAAGCCAACACGGATTTGTAATTCTGCACTGCCCAGTCTACAAGATCATCAATCTCCACGACGATGGTTCCGTCCTCTGTGAACATTCTTACAGCAGCCTGGTTGAGTTCCAATCTTGCAGTACATTGGTTTAGGATCTGTGCAGAAAGATTAACATGAGCATGAAGAACACGTGGGTATGACTCACAAACAATTACATAAATGATAGAGTGGTCCTATGAACATTCCCAATTACTAAGCGTTTTTCGTATGTGAATGGTTTGACAAGCATTTTTGTAATATATTTATCTAAGGCAGTTTGATCTTACTATGAAAATGAAGTGATAAGTAGAACATTAAAAACATTGTATGACACTTGAATCATTCTGTATAGAACAACGTCCTCTATATACCAGCGTCATCTTTCACTCACTACCCTATTTTGTGTTTAGAACAATTTTATTTCAATTCTGTTCACAAGGTTAACACTGTTTTGTTGACTCTCTGTAATGGTTGTTTTCAAAATCATCTACCAAGGCATAAAACAGAAATAAAATACTTACTCCAATCACGCTCGATCCACAGATGATTTCACCTGGTCTGAGTCGACCCTCACCGTTCTTGTACACCAACACTTTCACTGTCTGCACTGCCTGTGACACATTGATCTCCTTGGTGATCGTTCTAGCACTGGTTTCCTTTGTCAGAGTCTCAAGTTTCTGCTCCCATTCACTCAGTGTCAGCTCATACTCGTGGGTTGAAAGGTCAACTTTACCATTCAGAACTCGGAAACTGCCTATCTGCTGTAGTTTTAGAGCTTTAGCTGAAACAAGAGGTGGAACAAATGATATTGATTGTAGAAGCCAAAAATGAAAGTAAGAACATTTCTAATTATTTCTGCCCATTACTCATTTTTATTTATGTGTTTGTAAACAGTTTATTAGAAGCTTTTGAGTTGAGCTCACATCATTCTGATGACTTAAGCAAAGATTATTAGATAAAAGTGCTTATAAAAACAAAATTATATGGATAACTTTAAATGTTGTACTGTCAAACTATTTTTTTCAAGACTATTTCTGATACAGTCAAACAACTTTTTTCATGAATATTTATGATACTGTCAAACAACTTTTTTCATGACTGTTTCTGATAATGTCTAACAACTTTTTTCATGACTGTTTCTGATTATGTCAAACAACTTTTTTCATGACAATACTGAAACTATGTGTACAATAGCAGCTTGTGTAAGAGTATACCAAACATTTTATGAGAGACAAAGAATAAATATTAATAACTAAATGTCATAGCCTGTAGAATTCCCCATCACCTACCATTTCCCATTGCACAGGAGAAGAGTTTGTTGTCTGGAAGTCTGGACAGTTTATATCGTCCCCTCATTGCACGTGCACAGGACATACATACACGAATCTGCTTCATGTATGGACGGTCTGACGAATCTTGGACTGGAACAATAGCTAGGTAGCCCTGGGATAGAAAAGTAATATGATTTTAAACTCAAGGGATAATAAAAGAATGTAATATACTGAATCAGTAATTGCACTGCCATGTGAATCAAGCCTAATCGATGTACTCTCTTTACACAAGTAACTATTCAAATAAAATCATGGTAAAAAGACACTCTGTAAGATGGTAAATACATATAAAAGAGGGTAGTTCAGTTGTGTTGTTTGTCTAAATATGCTTGTAAAAAAATAGTATCTCGATTTCACAAAGTACAGCATTATATGTTTTCTTGTCGTTTACATGAATTAATGCTTAGGTGAAAACCAATTTTGATTATGTACAAGAATCCTGACACTTACAGGCTGGTCAATCTTGGATGTATTTGCAATGGCGTAGGTGCACACGTCTGCTTTATTTGCGGCTGTAATTTCTTTATCAGGTAGCTCAGCATAGAATGAATGTATGAATCCTGTCTCTGCATCGTATCGCCACCTCTGATGAGCCTTGCCAAACTCATTGGTCCTACGGGTCTGAAGTGTCACCTTGCAGCCCCTAAATGTCAAAGGTCGGCCCTCTTCATCGTCTGCGAATGGTTCATTGTTAGGCATTGAGACTGTGAGTACTATGTGTTGATTGTGGCGTGGTCGAATCTCACTGAAAAAACAGAGGGCAAGGCTGAGAATATACATCCACAAAGGCACATTATCAGGGCGTCACAATCTTATCCACAATGTGACGTGTAGTTTGTCTTCTATACACCAGAATCATCCATAAAAGTAATTGAAACATAGCAAATGCTGTGTATTAGAGCAGAGAGGGTATGTAGTTTACCTAACTCTGTTCCAGGCTTACCAAACTACCAAACAAGAATGTAGCCATTCTGTGCAAGCAAAAGAAAACTGCTTCTCATGAATCAGACTTAAAACGACTAGAAAGATGGTTTAGTTAACTGAAGATTCAATTCCAAAATATCAGAATCCTCATACAAGCACTCCTCTAATGATCTAACTGTGCTGATATCTCGTTACTGATTGGCTTAATTTTTATCCTTCAACGAACATAAAGCAAACAAAACATTGCAACAGTTCAGTAATTTACCCATTTTCCTTCATGAGCCACTGTTGGTATATGCTATCTGGACGTCGTTTAACCAGATGTACTTCAACCATACGGCCCTCTGGTTCGGATACACCCAGTACGAGGTTACGGTTGCTAACCAGGGCAATGTACCCATCCTCAAACGAGAATCTCTGTAAGGTATCTGGGGACTGCTTAGAGATTGTCTTGGGTCTGGAAATTTATAGTAGATGGAACTTGTATTTCTAGCATATAAACATGTAAACATCTAGACTACTATACTATAGAACTGGCTTATGATCAATGTGACTATAGCGGGTAATTTGTAAAAAATATAGCTACTTTTTTTCTGTTTTTGTACATGACATGTGTGTGGATGGTGGAATTTATAAGAAGTTTAATTCAAATTTACATACTAGAAAACTACGATAAATGTACTTGAAAATTACGTATTGTTCATAAATATTGATAAAATTAACTTGATAAATGTGGTATCACTTCTCATGGAAAAATAAGAGCTGAAGAGTTAACAGTTTAGTTTAAGGTCATAGATGTGAATAATAGCCATCCTTACTTGAATTTCTCATACATCTCTTTGTCCGTGTATTTGTTAGCTTCTGGGTCAGCATCAAAACTGTTGTTTACATTGACAAGTCGTTCCCATGGCCATTTCAAGTTGTTCAATCTCTGCTCAGACCTCTCATGTGCCATCTCATGGTAAGACTTAGGACCGTCCATCTTCATACTGTAAACAAAAGTGTAATGGGTTGTAGAGATTTTCACTTTGAACAATAGCAGAGTACAGTCACAAAATGTAGTTATAGGTTCAGTCCATCTAATGTTTTCTTATCTATACACTTCTTCTAATTTAAATGTTCTGCTATACTTACTCAGAGTTACTTTGCTGGTCAACACTTGGTGGTTTGCCGGACGTGCTCTGCTGGTCAAAGTCCACTTTAGCCATCTGGTCATCTTCCTTGGACCACTGTTGGCTGATGCTGACCAATGTACTTGGCTGTAAACTGGGGTCCAGTTGTAATACATAACCTGGGTATAGAGAGAAACGAGTGTTGGTTCATTATTAAACATGTATAATTAAACCTGTATCATCCCAAAACACCCCTTTGGAGCACCTACAAGGTTAACATGTGTTCTATGTTAAAGAAGTAATTTGTATAAAAGGTGCTCAAGAAAGGATAATTTATCTAATGCTAACAACCTGATTGGCAAAAACACAGTGTGGTAATATTTTAGCTGCAACCTCTTGACTCAGTTACACTGCAATTAAATCTCCCTGAAGATCATCAAATATTGGTCTTAGTGGATTTGGAATGATAGAAAAACAACTATGAACAATTAGCTACTTGTGATCCTAATATGTGGTCTGAACAGAAAGATCAACACATTTCAGTAGTAATAGTAGAACTACATTTAACAAAAGTTTCACTGTGACTTACGTTCTGGATTGCGTAGGGAAGCATACTGTCTCATCTTAGCTACATCCTGAGACAACTGTGACAGCAAGAATCGACGATACTGCTCTTGTTTTGTTAACTGTGGATCAGTCCAAATCTCTCCACAGGAAACGTAAACTAGCTGGTCACGCTTTAAAGTCTTTAGTGAGAAATGTTCGTTGCCATTCTTGTCAAACAGGCGTCGCCCAGCAAATGGTAGATTGATAAGAGATGTACAGTGATCCAAAAACTGTAACAGATAAAGTACCATATATTCAGAAATGAAATCATAAGGACATTTGAAGAACTTTGTACATGAAAGATAATATCTGGGATTGAAACAAGATGGGTGGACAGCTTCACTACAAATGAGTTACAACAAAGTTAATTAAACATTCATAATCAATAATAGCTCACCATGATGAATTCCAGTTCCCTCACAGTTAGATCTCTACAGTGAAGATTAACGTCAAGTTCTATGGTATCGCTGACGTCATCTGGTATAATGTCGTCTTGTTGTAACTGCTTCTTACGTCGCGACTTTTTACCATCAGGCTTGGGCGTCTTTTTGTAGAGGTCCTTCATAAACTGTAGTCAAACAAATTCACTATTGAATAAGTCATGCTGATAAAATCATCAATGAAGAAAATGAATTCAACACAAACAAAAGGTTTTCCATCATTTTTAGTTACAATTTACCCTAGGAATATGTTAATGGTTATGGTTTAAATACAAAACTTTTAGATTCGTTGTGATGGATGCAATGCTGAAACTAAGATAAATCTAAGAAATAGAGGCATTGAGAAGGTTCACCCCAAGTGTAATAATCAATTCACTGGTTACAAGCCTGACACAGACTGCTGAGAAAGGTGCACCTTGTAACAATGACATCAGACTTACATTAGTGAGGTTTGGTCCCACTACAGATATAGCGCTGCCAGAGTTACGCTCACCATTCTTCAGTACCAGCAGGCGTAGAGGAGTCACTGTGAGTTGAAATATACTGTTATAAAGACATGTTCAACTGTTCATGTATATCTGTAGTTCATGTAAGAATGTTTTTAGCCAATCAATTTCACTATAAAATAAATATGATTAGCAATATGGTGTTCATGATTAAGTACATGTAAAGAAAACTCAAATGACTCAATATAGCGTTTGTATGGTTTTGAAACAAAGTTTGACATTATTCATTTTATGCAAAATTGCCAACAATATAAATAAATCTAAGAACTTACTTCCTGTGAGGCTGTCATCTTGCTGTGATTTCTTGTGAAGTTTTGGAGCATATGGTAAAATATAGCCCTCCATAGGCCAGTCATAGTCCTGTAATACAAGAATAGAATAGAACTTAGAACAGAACTGACTTCAGAAAAGAGCATGATTTGACAGATTTTTATAATGAAATTCAAAATTAAATGTTGCTTACAGTTGAAACATTTACAGTCATGTACATGCATTTTCCTTGTAAAAATACCTATATGAACCAAATATTCCATCACACTGCCTGATTCTTATATACGTGAGGGCCATAAAAAAATTGATCGTGTTACCAAAAGAGTTTTCCACAATCAGTCATTATAACCATAATCATTCATTTGTTTCTACTTTGTTAGGTTTTAAGAGGTTTCAGTACATCCTATAGTTATATATCTACCTTATACATGTATATAACCAGTACTTACCTCATTCAGGGAGCCATCAGCACGTACAGGCCATGATAGAGCTTGTTTGTTCCACTCAGGATTTGTAGAATCGTTATGTTTCCATTGACCCAGATTGTCAAATCTTTCCTGCTTCAACGCAAACCTTAAATAAAAATACAATACAATTAAACATCAGTATTTAGACAACCTAAAATCAAGATCAATGACAGTCCCCAATCAACTTTTTTCCTTAAAGGCGCTTATCAGACTACATGAACTAAACCATAAGTAGCTGTACCTTTGTAGTGACTTATGTTTCTTCAGGGTTTCTGCTACAAGCATGTAGACTCTATTACCAGCTTTCACATTCTCAGGTTGTACATCAGTCTCCTCACCAAACTTCTTACCCAAGTAGGTCAATAACATGTCTGGGTAGGCCTGCAACAACAATGTAAATCATGATTGTTTAACACAATTGCATAGACTGATTGGGAGGGGGAGGGGGTGTGTTAAAAAAAGGGTAAATATTCTAAGATCTGTTTCTCTTGGCATGTTATTAAAGTTTGGTTGCAGGAACCATAAAATCCATGTTTACGACTGAGTAATAAGTAGAAACATCAGCTAAACCACTCATTGTAATATACCACATATCTGTTACATGCAATGTGTTGAGGAGCATATCAGAACTGTCTTTGTACCGAAAACTAAACCTTGTAGATATAATTGATACCAACATATATACCTTTGAAGCGATGGTAGCGTCTGAGTTGAAGCTCCACATCTGATGGGGATTTCCGACCATTTTCTTCTGTAGCGTTACAACGTATCCGGACACATTGGTTTCTTTGTCTGTGAGCCCTGTTTCCACCCTGATATCAGACACGGCCAGACACAGCTGTGGGAAGGGCTTTATGTAGATGAATCCATGCTGTAAACAAGAAGTACAAGTGAATTTTACTAGAAGTGTTGTTAGGATTGTTATTTTACAAGAGCCTAACCCTTTAGCTAAAGTCTTATTTTTACTGAACCCAATTTCCACACCCAAATCTACATTTCCGATATAATATTCTATAAACTTCTAATATCCCTTAGTTAAACAATTTCTGGTATCAACAGTTCATTCTACCTATTAAAGGACATTGAACGTTAACCTTCATGAATCATTGACTTTGCAGAACACAGTGTGTAATGATGTTTGACATATTAAATAACTAGAAGAAATGGTTACCTTGGAGATGACCCAGATCTGTGATTCTGTTGGCCATAACTCACTGTGTCCCCTTGGTAACTTTAAGTTCATGATGATTTCTGGGTATAACACTATCTGCTTGTTTTGCTGTAAAAATATACAAATATCTCCCCATACAATAAACAGTCTGAACAACCTACTCACTTACTATTCAGTACAACATCTTTATAGAACTTTGATATAAGTGGTTCCTAGAGTATTTGGATCATACTGATTGGGACCTTGACAAAAAAGGTGGCTGCTACAATATAACTTTGGTCTGCTTAGATTTCATAGCTTTCGAATAAAAGAAAGCACTATATCAATTAAAACTAAATAAATCTTAAATAGTTTTCCTTTTTCCATTAATTTTATTAAATTTATGCTTTTTATAAAATCCATTTGGCTTGATATTTGAAATACGAGATTCATAAGTGATAGGTGATAAAAGAACATCACTCAGACTTTTATGAAACTTTATAGAATGATCCCTCAAACGTTCTGCCTTATAAGCGAGTCATTCTGATAGCACTCTGACCTACCATAAAATGTAGGAAATGTCCCCTCTGGTCGAGTTCAGCCATGCTTGCCATAGCTTCCACCTGCTGCTTCTCAAACTCATTACACTCAGTAAAGTCATACAAGGACGGGAATCCTATAGATGCATCGTAGTTCTCATAGCTGTAAATACAGACAATCAAACCTTAATCAAACAATGTCACTTTAGTTATCACAGTAACTCAAAACCAGTTGACTAGCATCCCGTAAGTGTTTGCTTCAAATATTTTCTTTAATATCTAGATTTTATGAAATCATTTTTTTCTAGCAAGCAACAGAGGAAATGAGTGTATGTGTATTGTAGCATTTATATATAAAGACAAGCATTGATCTACTGTGACCTGACCACCATCTCGATAGCCTAGTGGTAGAGGGCTGGCTTTGAGTGTGGGAGGTCCCTGGTTAAATCCCCAGTCAAGAACTGCGTCATACCAAAAGGCATTATAAAAATGGTATCAGTATTTCCCTTGTTTAAGACTGAACAATAAAAGGGAAACACTGTCTATTTCTAAAAAATAAATAAATAAATTACCATCTTTCAGGGCCTTATGTATGATTGACTTATGCCAAATAAGCTCCCTCATCATATATTGTCGAACAAACAAAACAAACAAACAAACTTACTCAGTCATTCCTGCCTCCATGGAGTCAGGTGTAAGTTGTTCGCGTAGAGCCACTCGCTTCTCTCCAGCATCTTTACCTCTAGCAAGGTCAAATATAGCCTGTAGACAGTATGCTGTAAACAACAAGACACATTAGATATATCTGAATTAACCCAACAGATGCCTCCAGTTTGGCTTTTTTTGTACAAATAAACAAACGCATGCATGTAAAGGTGTGACAGTACTTTACATTACTTTACTACTTTTTTAATGGCTCAGGTTAACAAAGACTTCCATAGAAACATAACCGTCCACAGATATCAATCATGCTACATTATACAAAGTGACATTGACTTACTGAAGGGACAGGAGTAGGCTTCCCCAAATGACACCCATATCTCCTGGTCTGTCTCTAACTTAAACACATCTGTCACCTGGCGTCCATACTCTGTGAAGATCTTCTTGGCAATAGGGGCAAGTTTTGGGTTCATTGGATTCACAAACATTCCTGATAATTCGTCCAACAACTAGAAGTAGAAATAAAGTTGTCATTAATCATGTAATAGAATAAAAAGAATAGAATCTTCAGATG
>ENA-OREC01002272-OREC01002272.1-marine-metagenome-genome-assembly--contig:-NODE-2272-length-10477-cov-18.183654_pt1 | contig 10477 bp, 4 predicted proteins | sample MGYA00248626_ERZ508543 | MGnify/ENA primary metagenome ERZ508543 (study PRJEB26211, sample SAMN05518279) | marine metagenome | isolation source: Puget Sound, Washington, USA | host: Bankia setacea...
CATTATGTATATTTGTTGATATATTAACTTTCTGTTATACGTTCATTCATTTTCTTTAATATCAAATATGAGTATAATATTACTTTAATAAAAAATTAGCACCTTTACAGGCATTATTTTACAAAGAGAAATAAAAACTTAAGTCTGGCAGAAATACGTATATCCAGGAAAACACATACACCATTGACTCATCATAATACACTACGATAGGCATTTAGTAAAGGAACTTAAAGATGTCTACCTGTTCATGTACAATATAAACATCCATTATAATTGAAAACAACACGTGATTATATTGATTCAGTCAAAGCATTAGGGCTTTAACACATTTTTTCTTCAATACTAAAAAACGAACAATGGTAATGTGGGTATTTGAATCTTACACCAATAATACGTACAGTCGGGTGCTTACACACAGGTTGTTATTACTTGTAATTATAAAAATGACACTAACCAAGCTTTCCATAACTTAAAGCCGAGCAAGTATTGTTAATGTATAGTTTAACCCTTATAACATATCACAAATAAGAAGTTAATCTTAAAACACACACATACGTTAGGCCAACGCACGCATCCTACATACACGCACACGCACACACGCACACGCACACACACACACGCACACGATCCTAACCGTAATTTGTAGAACATCAGTTTTTGTACGACAAATATAGCACTTCTTTATAGTTCATTTCCTTTGCTCAAACATTTCATACTATTCCATATGTATTCTTGCCAATGCACGCATCCTACACGCACGCACGCACACATACATATACACTTTCCTAAATATATTTCTACAACCAATATGTGTTTCATTAGCCAATACAGAACAAATACAGACTTAACGTGTCACAGGGGTATACCGTCTCTTCATGGGAAGTATTTAGTGGAAAAAGCAACATGAGAACAGAAAGCGACCGACCTAGCCAAATGCCTCCACTTTCACTACTATACCAAACCCGTGTCTACAATCATTTCGTACATAATTTAGTCAATACAACGATAATTAAACTAACCCATTCAGTCGTCTTTTTGTTCTACATGTATTCAAGGGTGTCAGGTTAATACATCCGCGCTATACATGAAGGCAAATACTGGCAAGGACCAGATTATAACCATCGATAACTGTAATGGACGTAGACAATGGGCATAGACGGCGGCACACTTAACTACCTACCCGTATTGTGAAGAACAAGGAGTAAGTTGCCAAATGGATGTCGATGATTTTGTAAGTACATTGTTTCGTTTAGCATATATAGAATACTGGATCTATTTTTATATTAATCAAAGCTATGTCGTTTGTCGAGGTATGAATACATATCGGGTTAGTCTCGTTGAGCTAATTAAACGATTGAAGAGCACAGTTCGGTACACAGAAGAAGAAGAAGAAGAAGAAGAAGAAGAAATATTTAGGTAGTGTTGTAATGTTTTGTTATCGAGGTAGTTTGAAGCGTACTCAGTGAAGTTACGTTGCTTAACAAAGTGGCTGTGTGTAATGGTTTTATTGTGTTATTAAGCACACCTAAAATCGAGAATTTGACATTTTAACGAGTTTACGGCAAAAAGATTTGATCATGTACTGTTCACACGATTCTGTGGTCGGAATATTGTTCGGTTTTATGGCATGGTGTGTTTTATTCCAAGCATTGATACCTTTTTCAGACAATTGACATCAGCAGATAGTTCTGTATTAATTAACGACTGTGTTTGTTTTGTGTATGTGAGGTTGTTTTTTATTATACAACTACTAATAAAGACGTTATCTTAGGAGGCAACTAATTTGACAAGTCAGTCTTCCATGAGGGACATGATCAAAACTAAACAATGATCAAACAAACTGACTAACAAACTGACTAACACATGTGTGCATATGAATTGACAAGTTTCATTCGTGCATTTTAAATAAAAGAAATGGACTACGTTTCCTCGAGTAAAGTATATGGATCTCTTACCAGTACATAGTTCCAGGTTTTGAGAGGAACTGGTTATGAAAGTATTGAGTTGAAGTGGTAGTACAAGCTACAATTGTTCACATGAACGGAGTCAGCTCAAAGAGTGTTTATGATATTATTTGACCTATATCAAATAACTAAAAATCGGGATTTTAAGTTAAGTTAAGGACAACTCTATTTAAATAGTTAATTGTGTAAATGGTTAGGAATTATTAAAATCGACCTACATGTATTAAGTATGTGTATGAATACTTGCGCGAATGTCTCCACAGTTGAATCTGTTGTATTGAGAGGAAAGAGTATCGAACGGTTGTACGGAAGTATATTGTGAAAGTTTGTCTAATACTTCTCAGTAAATATAGTGAACAATCGTTCCCTATATCCAACCTTATTGCTTTGTGTCAAAATACACTTAAAGGCGATCGCGGCAGTTTCAATGGTGTTTTGTTCAAACATTCATAATTGTATGAAATTTCTCGTGATGTTAATTTACATAAATGAAATTAAAAAAGTAGCGTCACCACACCCGAATGATTTTTATTGAGCCAATAAAACATATTTAAGAGCAATTGTTATTTTTATTGAAACTCAGTTTTGAAGCAATATATTTTTATTGAGTAAAAATATCGGGTATATAATAGTGCAACGTTTTACATGCCATAACCGGCAGTCATTTTCAAAGGTTTTGTATTTACATTTTAAGCATTCACTTTTTTTTAAAATTTCATATTTAATCTTTAAGCATTACTTTATTATAATCAGACCTAAAAACATAGGTCACCAGACTTTTTGTTTGATAAAGTGTAATTTTCTTTTGCTGGGAGGAAATTACACTCTTTCTTTTCACCCTTATCATGTTAACATTAAACAATGGACTTGTCTAAATTTAATTTTCGAACAATCCATCGCAAATTTTAGGGATATCAATATCAAAATATGATTCGGAGCAGCCAAAAATATAGATCCTGGTCAGACAGCACGGATGTGCAGGGTGGCCTAACTACAAACTGGTGCCAAACCCCTCTACTATTCGGATTAAACACAACACTCATCTTTACATAAGTGTATGAATTGTATTTCTGTTCAGCATAATCAATATTATATTTGCATAGAAAAAGTAACACAAAGCCTCAATAATTGACTCAAGGAAAACAATAAAATACTGACATAGTGCCACAAATTGCTACCTAGACTTAAACACTTCACACGCTATTAAAGGGAAATCTGGATGAAAATATGAATTCAAGCAGCCAACAGTGTAGACCTTTGTCAGACTGCACAGATGTGAATGCTGGCCTGGCCCTATGCTAGTGACAAAGCTCTTCACGATTAACTGCTAGCGTGCTAATAGGTAACACCAACACATGTTATTGCCCACATAGTGCAGATTGAACAGATGTGGCTGCTTCAGTTACAATATGCATTTTAAGATTTTATGAGTATAATATTACTTTAATAAAAAATTAGCACCTTTACAGGCATTATTTTACAAAGAGAAATAAAAACTTAAGTCTGGCAGAAATACGTATATCCAGGAAAACACATACACCATTGACTCATCATAATACACTACGATAGGCATTTAGTAAAGGAACTTAAAGATGTCTACCTGTTCATGTACAATATAAACATCCATTATAATTGAAAACAACACGTGATTATATTGATTCAGTCAAAGCATTAGGGCTTTAACACATTTTTTCTTCAATACTAAAAAACGAACAATGGTAATGTGGGTATTTGAATCTTACACCAATAATACGTACAGTCGGGTGCTTACACACAGGTTGTTATTACTTGTAATTATAAAAATGACACTAACCAAGCTTTCCATAACTTAAAGCCGAGCAAGTATTGTTAATGTATAGTTTAACCCTTATAACATATCACAAATAAGAAGTTAATCTTAAAACACACACATACGTTAGGCCAACGCACGCATCCTACATACACGCACACGCACACACGCACACGCACACACACACACGCACACGATCCTAACCGTAATTTGTAGAACATCAGTTTTTGTACGACAAATATAGCACTTCTTTATAGTTCATTTCCTTTGCTCAAACATTTCATACTATTCCATATGTATTCTTGCCAATGCACGCATCCTACACGCACGCACGCACACATACATATACACTTTCCTAAATATATTTCTACAACCAATATGTGTTTCATTAGCCAATACAGAACAAATACAGACTTAACGTGTCACAGGGGTATACCGTCTCTTCATGGGAAGTATTTAGTGGAAAAAGCAACATGAGAACAGAAAGCGACCGACCTAGCCAAATGCCTCCACTTTCACTACTATACCAAACCCGTGTCTACAATCATTTCGTACATAATTTAGTCAATACAACGATAATTAAACTAACCCATTCAGTCGTCTTTTTGTTCTACATGTATTCAAGGGTGTCAGGTTAATACATCCGCGCTATACATGAAGGCAAATACTGGCAAGGACCAGATTATAACCATCGATAACTGTAATGGACGTAGACAATGGGCATAGACGGCGGCACACTTAACTACCTACCCGTATTGTGAAGAACAAGGAGTAAGTTGCCAAATGGATGTCGATGATTTTGTAAGTACATTGTTTCGTTTAGCATATATAGAATACTGGATCTATTTTTATATTAATCAAAGCTATGTCGTTTGTCGAGGTATGAATACATATCGGGTTAGTCTCGTTGAGCTAATTAAACGATTGAAGAGCACAGTTCGGTACACAGAAGAAGAAGAAGAAGAAGAAGAAGAAGAAATATTTAGGTAGTGTTGTAATGTTTTGTTATCGAGGTAGTTTGAAGCGTACTCAGTGAAGTTACGTTGCTTAACAAAGTGGCTGTGTGTAATGGTTTTATTGTGTTATTAAGCACACCTAAAATCGAGAATTTGACATTTTAACGAGTTTACGGCAAAAAGATTTGATCATGTACTGTTCACACGATTCTGTGGTCGGAATATTGTTCGGTTTTATGGCATGGTGTGTTTTATTCCAAGCATTGATACCTTTTTCAGACAATTGACATCAGCAGATAGTTCTGTATTAATTAACGACTGTGTTTGTTTTGTGTATGTGAGGTTGTTTTTTATTATACAACTACTAATAAAGACGTTATCTTAGGAGGCAACTAATTTGACAAGTCAGTCTTCCATGAGGGACATGATCAAAACTAAACAATGATCAAACAAACTGACTAACAAACTGACTAACACATGTGTGCATATGAATTGACAAGTTTCATTCGTGCATTTTAAATAAAAGAAATGGACTACGTTTCCTCGAGTAAAGTATATGGATCTCTTACCAGTACATAGTTCCAGGTTTTGAGAGGAACTGGTTATGAAAGTATTGAGTTGAAGTGGTAGTACAAGCTACAATTGTTCACATGAACGGAGTCAGCTCAAAGAGTGTTTATGATATTATTTGACCTATATCAAATAACTAAAAATCGGGATTTTAAGTTAAGTTAAGGACAACTCTATTTAAATAGTTAATTGTGTAAATGGTTAGGAATTATTAAAATCGACCTACATGTATTAAGTATGTGTATGAATACTTGCGCGAATGTCTCCACAGTTGAATCTGTTGTATTGAGAGGAAAGAGTATCGAACGGTTGTACGGAAGTATATTGTGAAAGTTTGTCTAATACTTCTCAGTAAATATAGTGAACAATCGTTCCCTATATCCAACCTTATTGCTTTGTGTCAAAATACACTTAAAGGCGATCGCGGCAGTTTCAATGGTGTTTTGTTCAAACATTCATAATTGTATGAAATTTCTCGTGATGTTAATTTACATAAATGAAATTAAAAAAGTAGCGTCACCACACCCGAATGATTTTTATTGAGCCAATAAAACATATTTAAGAGCAATTGTTATTTTTATTGAAACTCAGTTTTGAAGCAATATATTTTTATTGAGTAAAAATATCGGGTATATAATAGTGCAACGTTTTACATGCCATAACCGGCAGTCATTTTCAAAGGTTTTGTATTTACATTTTAAGCATTCACTTTTTTTTAAAATTTCATATTTAATCTTTAAGCATTACTTTATTATAATCAGACCTAAAAACATAGGTCACCAGACTTTTTGTTTGATAAAGTGTAATTTTCTTTTGCTGGGAGGAAATTACACTCTTTCTTTTCACCCTTATCATGTTAACATTAAACAATGGACTTGTCTAAATTTAATTTTCGAACAATCCATCGCAAATTTTAGGGATATCAATATCAAAATATGATTCGGAGCAGCCAAAAATATAGATCCTGGTCAGACAGCACGGATGTGCAGGGTGGCCTAACTACAAACTGGTGCCAAACCCCTCTACTATTCGGATTAAACACAACACTCATCTTTACATAAGTGTATGAATTGTATTTCTGTTCAGCATAATCAATATTATATTTGCATAGAAAAAGTAACACAAAGCCTCAATAATTGACTCAAGGAAAACAATAAAATACTGACATAGTGCCACAAATTGCTACCTAGACTTAAACACTTCACACGCTATTAAAGGGAAATCTGGATGAAAATATGAATTCAAGCAGCCAACAGTGTAGACCTTTGTCAGACTGCACAGATGTGAATGCTGGCCTGGCCCTATGCTAGTGACAAAGCTCTTCACGATTAACTGCTAGCGTGCTAATAGGTAACACCAACACATGTTATTGCCCACATAGTGCAGATTGAACAGATGTGGCTGCTTCAGTTACAATATGCATTTTAAGATTTCAACACAAAAACTGATATACTCTCTTTAATATGCGATGCGGCAGTAACGTTGTTGTGTACCGTTTTATCCGAAAAGCACCACACTCCTTAACCGGTGCGCGCGTAATAAGTACTTTTAGCGTAAAAAATCGAAACTGCCGGGATCGTCTTTAATTGATAAAATGGTCATTTGTTGAATATCTGTGATAATATACCGTGTACCCTGACACACGTAGAAAATGCAAACACCTGTTGTGAACCCAATAATTAAATATAACTAAAACGTTATATACTTGTTAAGTAGTCTTTACCCGATATGATGTTCTCTCGATTCTAACATAACTGAATAATTGATTGATGGATATTGATCGTCCATCTTTTGCAGAGTATAATATCTGAGACGGTCCCCCAATAAGACTCAACTCTTGAACACCGCTAAACAACCATCACAAAAGTATAACCGCGGCATAAGTCTTATAGATAGATAGGACATAGGTTATCAATTATGTAACATATATATTGTCCGACAGAATAATGTATGAACAAACGGTCATGGAATAATTGGCATGTGTGCTGAGAACGCAATTTCATCTCTTCTTTTATTACGAAGTCCGTCATTCTAATAACGTTTGCTACATAAGTATATTAGGACAAACCTTTCGAATGAATGTAAACGTGTAAAACATGGGAATAACGCTAATTTACACAAAAAAGTGCTTTTCTAGTACAGGGTACCATATGCCATAGTTAAAGTAAAACTCTAAAATTAAACGAGACCGATCTAGAAAACTATGCATGTGTTCGCAGTTCATACAGGATTATTGTCCAATCATATACTATTAACCACTGTTACAGGTTTAGTATGACTTGTAGCAGCATCACTATTGAGTCAGTTGACCAATTCTTGAAATTCTTGAACCTGAGTACGATAACGATGAACTCTGTATTTCTTGTTTTGCTGTTGTTCTTTAAGATGAACTCTGTATTTCTCGTTTGCTGGTTTTTTTACGATGAACTCTGTATTTCTTGCTTTGCTGTTTTTTTACGATGAACTCTGTATTTCTTTTTCTTTTTTTTCATATTGTACAGGTCATTATACTTAGTGCTCAGTTTATGAAAACACTATTATTAAGTACAGACAACCAGTCATATATCAACCAAACATCGTACAAACCTTTAGTGTACTCGGACAAAGCCTTAGGGAGTATTGTTACACATACATACCTTTCTTTTGGGTAGAGAGGGTCGCTGTTTCTTCCGCATGAATTATTGAATGAACAACTGTAACCTATAGTTTCTATTTAAACGGGTGTTATCGGGTATCGGTTACAGGTATATTGTTTATACACAAAATAAGATAGCTTGTCTTTTTGTTTGTTCAAGTTTCTAGTCTATTAAATTAATTGGTATATCGATGGTTAGTCGGACGACGGTTGTGTTATGTTTGGATATGATGTATATTGTTATAAAGATTTCTTCTGAACTAGGTAGACTGAGAAGGGCATGGCTTATATGTACTAGTAGACACAAATATGTTGTCATAGAAACACTCAATTACTGTACATCTATTGTATCACTTTTCCTGCCCGTGTGGTCCATTACGTCTTATGACAAGCTTTTATAGTCCGGCTATGTTAGACATGGTAACACAATTACAACAGGCTAAGAGCGGCTCCCACCATTGGAAGGCATGTTCTCGAAATGGTTTGGCATGACCCATTATATAACGGTATTTAGAAGCAATGTGTTTAAATATTGATTAGGAGGTAAATGAAGATCAAATTAGTCAAACGTTTAAATTGGGTTTACTGATCCTAGACTGAGAGGACAATGGTCAATGGTCATGTACATGTTAGGTGTTCACAATGTACCCAGTTGGAATGACTAATATACTCACATGCTTCCAATTTTACAAGTCAGGAGTATGTGTATTGTATTTTAGAGACACATTGGAATAATTGAGTACATGCTATACAAGTTTTGTAAGATGATTTTATTCTAAAAAGGAGGCCAATATAAATAGTGTTTTCCTTTTACTTGGTATCAACGATTGTAGTGTTTAACCATTTAAACAGTTTAAGTGTTAAGAAAGCTACTGGTCTAGATGAAATCCCATCACTTTTTCTTAAAGATGGTGCCTTGATTTTAGCTGAACCACTAGCTCATATCATCAATGTGTCATTGTTACAGGGAGTTGTTCCAGATTATTTGAAATCAGCTAGAGTTGTCACCCTTTACAAGAAAAGTGACAAAACCACAATTGGTAATTACCCGCCTGTTTCTATTTTGAGTGTTGTTTCCAAAATATTTGAAAGAGTTGTTTAAGACCAAGTATATTCATATTTTAGTAATACCAAATTATTTTATGAATTTCAATCTGGATTTAGAAGTATTTTTTCAACATATACTTGCTTAATTCTTTTAACAGATTTTATCAGGTTTGAAATGGATAAGTGTAATATGGTTGGAATACTACTTCTTGACTTACAAAAGGCTTTTGGTACAGTAGATCTTTCAAGTTTACTTATGAAACAAGAAGCTTCTGGATTAGGCAATGATATTCTGTTTTGATTCAAATAATATCTTTCAGATAGAACACAATTAGTAGATTGATCTGGGACACACCCATCGTGTTTTCCCCATCACCTGTGGCGTCACCCAAGGCTCAATTTTAGGACCTCTGTTATTTTTAGTTTACGTCAATGACATGTGAGCTGAACGTTGTCAAAAACAAGCTGCTTTTATACGCTGATGACTCAGGAATCTTAGTGTCAGGCAAGAACAAGCAAGATATAGAACAACTTTTAACAGAAGATTTAAACTGCTTAAGTCAATGGTTGATTGATAATAAACTTTTACTTCATCTAGGCAACACGGAATCCATTGCTTTTGGCTCACCTGTGAAAATCATGTGTAACCCAAGTCTTAAGATTACCTGTAATAACTTGGCTATTAAATCTACTACATCTGTGAAATATTTAGGTGCGACCTTAGATCAAACTTTGTCTTTCAGTGAAATGGCTGAATCGTTGCTAAAGAATGCTAATGCAAGGTTAAAGTTTTTGTATAGGAATAAGCAGTACCTTACTCAACACACTAAACAACGTTTAGTAATGTCTTTAATTCAATGACATGATTATGCCTGCTGTATTTGGTACAAAGGTTTTAACAAAGTCTTGAAAACGAAGCTTCAAACTACTCAGAATAAGTTAATACGTTTTGTTTCAGATCTTGAAAGTACGAGTAAAGCTCACATTAGTAAAGAACATTTTGAATTGTTAAACTGTGAATTCTAGAGTAGACCATCTCACCTTATGTCACGTTTTTAAAATGAAGAATGGTATTTTGTCCTCAATATATGAGAGAACATTTTATTCCTCAAGATGGTGTTCATACCTATAACACTAGACTCAGCAGTAAAGGGGCATTTGTTTATTCCAAAGGTAAACTCACATAGTCTTAAATCATTCTGCTACGATGGGTGTTCATTATGGAACTCATTGCCACTTGCTTTTAGGGAAATTTCAAACATGTCTCATTTTAAAGTTACTTTAAAGCAACATCTGCAATGAATCTGTGTTTTTTATCAACTGTGATGTATTTGTTTGCATGCTACCCGTCTATCAACTATGTTTAAATCATAATTCTGTATATTTTTCTGTAACCTGCAATACAATACAATCAATTGTGATATCAATATATATATATGTGTCTGTAAATTGTATATTTCGCTATGCATGCTTTCCTAAACCAAAATAAATATATCTAAGTATGAATTTACCTAAT
>ENA-OREC01002273-OREC01002273.1-marine-metagenome-genome-assembly--contig:-NODE-2273-length-10477-cov-12.467308_pt1 | contig 10477 bp, 5 predicted proteins | sample MGYA00248626_ERZ508543 | MGnify/ENA primary metagenome ERZ508543 (study PRJEB26211, sample SAMN05518279) | marine metagenome | isolation source: Puget Sound, Washington, USA | host: Bankia setacea...
GGGGGGGGGGGGGGGGGGGGGGTGGGGGGTAACGTCTTACAAAAATGTCCCTGATAAAATTAGGCAGCAGATCTAAATCAAAATAATGTAATAACAGATATTATTGGGTAATGGTAATAGAAATAGACAAAAAAGGAATTTGACATGAACATTTTTATTCTACAGATCCTTCTTTATGTTCTATGTTTATCCAAGCTATTTCTGACCTAAAAATGTTCACATAAGAGGCTGAGGTTACTTTGATTTAGGTCATTACACAATTACGTTTGGTTTTTCTATTTTATGAAAGGTGAAAGTATTTTAAAGATGTTATTATGGCAGTAGAGATTATAATCAGCATCGACACTTGTTCTGGTAGCTTGTCAAGCATTGTGTAACATCTTTACCAAGCTTTCACGCTACTCTGATTATATGTGATGAAAATATAGCTTTATGTTATGGAGGATTGTAAATTACGTGTGAAATATGGTTTATTGTTCAAGTGGAAGCGAACTGGTACTGTAGCTATGTGTGTCGATGAATGTATGGTTCTTGGACATAAACAAAACCCAAATAAAAAATTACGGCCCAAGCAAACGAAGCACGGCAAGAACACCACGCACACTTAGGACATTAACCCTTGGCCCAACAATAAAAGAGAACATAAAACAGACCAGAATCATGTTGGTAGAACAGATTCGAAAAATCGTTAAAAATATATTTCAGCAATAACAGTAGATGATGATTTAGGCAGATGAGGTTTCACATTTAGGTGGTTGGCGTGGCAACTGTGGTGGTCATAGGGTTAAGAGAACTTACTCCTTGCAAAAAGATGGTTACCTACACCCCCATACAAAAAAGTTATACCAAAAACAACATTGTTACATTCTTGTTCTAGCCTAGAATCTGACCTCCACAAATTGTCCAGGTACAGGTTTGCACAAGAAATTACAAACTTGTGTCACTATTGATATGTACGGTCATACATCATTATGTAAGGTAAATTCTTATTGGGTACATGTAACATGAAGAAATGTCATCTGCTGTATGTGCGCCAATTTTGAATCCAATGTTAGTATGTCTCTTGTTTGGTGCAGTAGGTGCAATTAATGTAGTTTGTTGCTTATAAAGAGGACTCGAATGACAGACATACTTCCGACAATTTTCTGATTTCAGTCTATGGCAATAATTCCAAAGCCTTAATATGACAAATTACTTTTCATTATAATACTCTCCAGGCAATATGAAACAGTTATTATAGCATCAATTACTCAGATAATTTGATCTTTGCTCTTGGCATTTAACATAAATATACTTCAGACAGGGTATTTTATTTCCATATTTGGGTGGAGACCCTTTGTGTACCATGTATTACAGTCATTATAAGGGTCTAAGCTACAAAAGGCTGCAGTATAACGTTGCAGAAACGGTAATATGTAGTCCTCTTTTGTTGTTTGTACTGTTGAAGTTTCGCCTTTTTCACACAATGGCTAATTGGCTCAAGTGACAGATGGCAAAAGCACGAGGAGAGTTTGTATGTGTGTGTGTGTGTGTGTGGTGGAGTAGGGGAGATTGTGAGTTGAAAGTGTGATTTCTAGTGTCAAACTACTTAAACTATGTCACAAAAACCAGGAATTGTAGACCATGGCCAATGAAGTGTTGCAACATGAACACAATAGTCGGATAGGTAGGTGACCACTCAAGAAGCTTTTCCGCGCCTCAAAGTGTTCAAGTACTTGTAAATGTGGCAAGATCTGAGAGAGAAAGAGAATTCATTATAATGTAAATGTGTAAATGGCAATTATAGGCGCAGAATTGTAAGTTGTAACACTAGACTTTCAAATTTTTAAAGGCCTTTGACTGGATGTGTCCAATTTTGTTTGTATGGTAAATAAACAGTGCCTGTGTGGCTTGTAAAAGTTGTGTCACCATTGGCTATGTCTGGTATTGGTGAGATGAGAGAGGGTGGAGGGGTGGAAGGGATGTAGGTTAGTGGATTGCGGAAGGCTGGAGAATGTAATTGGTGACTGTTAAAGCATGTGTCACGGGGATATCACACTCCGGGCAATGGCCTCAAGTAATGGGACTTTTGTTTATATTGATTGTCAAGAGATTTTCTTTATGTTTTTAGTATCCCGTCACAACTTGTCTAAAAACCATGATTGTGTTTCTCATTACGGAGGGAACATGAATCTTTAACTTTTTAAATGGTCACATTCCACCTGAAATAAATTAAACCGCATTGTGGGAAAGCCATGTCTTTGTACAGGAGTCTAAAATGGCTAATGTGTTTATTCGGTCCAGATTAAAGCACTTTGACCCCTGATAAATGATTGAACACTTTTGTGTAATTTTAGGACTTAAAAACCTGCAGCAAAATGTATTCAAGCATTAATAGCAAATGTTGGAATTGGAATATTTAACAGCACAGTACATATGATAAATTTTGGGGTAATAATGTTTACTATGAGAGGTCTTTAGTGTAAATGGAATTGCCGGGTGTCAAATAGTGAGCGAGCCTCATGAGAATAAAAAATCATTGTACTCACAGAAACTCATGCTAGTATTTCAAGAGCACTAAGTTGAGTGTACTGTAGTCATTCTAGATCAAGGCCCTATGTCTATGTAGATCTGAAGACATTGACCCAGCATGTTACTCAAGCAGAAGCTCCCTTTGTATTAGTGAAAGAACTGAATGTTTGTTTTTTCTTCAGTGTTAATTTCCCTTTGTAGTGGCAGTAGTATTTACATCTTATTCTCGTCTGTTTCGTTACGTTTGTCAGTTTATCTTTACCATCATCTAGCCCATCATAATGAGGCAATTTGTCAGGAGATTACTGTTGTCAAATCATCTGAAACAAACGCATGGCTTCCAGTATAAAATAAAATTAACAGAGAAATTAATTTAATAAAATGTCTTTTAAGATAGCGTATTTTATGAGTTTTTATGGCTCTGGTGGGGTAAAAAGATATCTCCAGTGATGTGACAGGGGTCAGAAAAGTAATGAAATTGATCTACGAAATGCATGACGGCGTCGACAAATGGCCACTAAATCTTGATTTACGTCAGAATTTTACTAAGTTATGTTGATCAGATAAGGTGCGAGCATGTTATTGTAAATTGATTGATCCATGATTATATCGGATGATTTGATGAACAAAATCACTTTCACCCGCTGAAAACTTCCTTTATGGCAACAGCTTCGGACCCATAAAATGTAAGAAAAAGGTATACCCGATAACAAATTTACCGCTTTTTTATTTGAGTTTAAAGCGTTTTTGTGAGATATTTAATGGTCATAGGTTAAATAGTGTGTACTTTAACGAACTCAGGTTGGTTATGACTGTGGTGCAAGAGCGGCTTCGATACTTTGCTGATATAATGTGGCCATAAAGTATTAACAATTTTTGCCTGGGAATTCTCTTAATCTTTCAACCACTTTTCATAACTTATTTTGACAAAACATTTCAATTGCCCTCATTATTTTTTTGTCTGTTTTTCAAAGATGTAAAATGTATTGACATACTTTTCCATGTTGTAAAAAATCGCGGAACGAAAACAAAAAATGTGACGTAAGTAGGGCAGTGAAGGGAAAGTAAAAAAGTAGAACAATTATCGTAAACATTGGGAAGGAAGAAAGGATTTGAGTGTTAGGTCAATGATGGGAAAGCTAGACGAAGAGTAATGACGTGAAATACAGAGAACTGCTGATCCCCGTGGTGCCACAAGCTAATGCCAGAGACCCCCGTGGAATGAAAACAGCTTTTTGTGTGAAATAATACAAAGTCTGCTAAATACATTGACACATGTATGTTAGAGAACCTTAGAGGCTTGGTACATCTTTGGAAACAATAGGTACAGTTTGCAGTCATCCTTGTATTCTGAATCGAAAGATGCTTATTTTGAAAATACAAACTGTTTAATATGGCAAAACTTCCTTTTCATTCATCTGTATCCAATCTAGTTTTTATAACTCTCATAATGAGGTTGATTGAAAGCAGTGCAGTGTAGTGGGATCTTATTGTTAGATGTTTATGCAGCAAGATTAACTTGTTTTCTTTGGGAGGTAAGAAATAAGCTTTTATTGACACTTGTGTCTAACTTGCATAAAGCGTTAGTATTGTTTCAACCTGTAAATCTATAACCTAGTCTTAAAGATTTATGGACAGTGTTATAATATACAGTAACTAGACAGCAAAGTTCCCCCCTAGTTTGCCATATTAGTTGACATTGATTCAGCTCGGACTGGACCCCATTAGTTAATTGTCTGAGATAATTGGGACAGATAATTGGCCAGTTAAAAGACAAATGAAATATGAGCTGCCATGCTTTTCTAGGGTTTCTTGTCAGTCTAGTGTTTCTAGTTTAGGAGAAAATCACTGCCATTTATTAGATATTGACAATAATCTCACTGTTTAAGAAAGAAATATTTGCCCAGCAGGAGATGTTGGGCAGAGACGAAACAGACAGGATTTGCTCTCCCAGTTATAACGTCTATAGCCTATAGCGTACAAAGCTTGACTGTTTGTGGAAATTTGTACTTGCATTGTTTAGTATTGAATTGGACTCAAAGAGCATGTCGAGAAAGTCACATTTATAAATTCATTGAGAAATATGAGCTTATTAAACGTCGAAAGTCAAAAAGGTCTTTGAAAAGGGGAAAAAGAAGGAGAGTTGTTAGAAAAGTCAAAGAAAGACCTCTTGAATAGAGGCATGGGCCTTCAAACAAATAATGATTGCTTTATAAACAGCTATTATAAATTAAGTTTAATTACATTTTTTAAAGAGGAAATAGAATAAAGAACAATTACAAAGTCTTTAAGTACCCCTAAACATGTCAAAGGACAATTCTAAAGGAGCACTTAAGAAAGTCAAATGCCATGCTTTTAACTGATTTTTGACATCTTCTTCATTTTCCTTTTGCCCTCACAACAAATGTTCTTCATTTTCCTTTTGCACTCACAACAAATGTTGAATGGCTTTTTTTGATAATATGTTTAAACTGCATATTATGTCTTTTATCTTGCATTTGAACCTGTGACATTCAAAGGATTCTGCAGAAAAAGACTTAAATGCATTGGGGAAGAAAGAGCAGAGCTTATAATAATAGCCTCCATCAGCAAAAAGCATGTTCTATTATTGCTTTGTCATTTATGCAAGGCAGCACTTTTACGAGGTTATAGTTCAAGTGACTCTGTAAGCACTATGTACTGATTTTCGTTACACAGTCCTATAATATAAGCCAGTAACAAGCTGGAATTGGCAGTTAAGATTTTGGTATTTGGAATTAATGAATGAAATAAAAGCTGTTTCGCATACTAGCTTTAAAACTTTTATTTGCTTGTTGTTTCATGTCAAGGTATTGTCTGTTATGAAACTTTTATTGAAATTATTGAAATCTATCAGTTTGTGGTTTACATTGCGATCAAAAGCTTTCGTTAAATCGCTAATACGAAAATGTGTTTAACGATAAAGTGCCTAAATATAGCTTAAAAAGACTATGTCCAGGATTCTTAAATTGGGCAGCAATTAATTATAACACAGTTTCCTTACTGAGATTATAGTAATTCTTTAACACCAAGGATCAAAGTGTTTAATACTGACCTAAAGTAAACACAAGTAATCTTAAAGGCAGTATAGCGTTTGTCTAAGGAAAAGGCTAAGTATCATAAGACGGTTGACAATCTTAACGCAGTGACGGCAATTGCTGATAATGATAATAAAAGACTAATCAAAGTTTAGGAAATTTAATGTTGGGAGGGCCATTGTCAGACTAAGTTGACCTGTAAAATAGAAAGGGTTAAGTGAAAAATGGTGAAAATGTGAAGAATGGTGGGGAGAAAGGGTGTTAAAGACATAAATGGGGGTTTTGAGGTAAAGGTGACAGGTTTGTAACGAGTTGGGTAATTGTATCCTAGTGTCCTTAAACTGGTAAAAAGCTGGATTAACTCGGTTGTTACAGGGAGATTTGTAAACTCTTCTGATCCCATTGAAATGCATAAAATGGTGGAAGCCTACGAAGAATTTCTGAAGCAATGATATAACATAGGGGGTTCTTAATTAAATGTATCACAGTAGCAAATTACATTTTCATCGAGAACACAATTCCTTTGATATTGTTATGCATCGCCTTAAATTACATCAAAATGTGTCCAAAGGGAAAGGATGCAACCAGTTGTCTGACAGAATGCATTTCTTAATCATGATGTTGACTAATAATTAATGTAAATTTTAAACACACTTTTGCTTTGCCAAGTCTAATTTTAACCAATTTGCCAAGTCATATATTAAACATTTCACGGTGTATTACTCACATGTGCCTTTTGACAATTGTATGTTTTTCACTGGGCATATGCCTTTGCTATCAAAGTACTGTTAATTTAGAAATGAATGCACATGTCCAGTGCTTTAGTTATTTCCAATTGAAACAGTGACAAGCTTTGAAAATAGTGTCAAGAAAATACAGCTAAACTGATGGCATTACCTGCTTACAGCCAATACATGATTGTTGAATGAAAATGCAAAAGCCTGCATCAGCAAGATTGTCATAGTTTACAGTAATGACTACATCCTTTAACCACCAATTATCTTGTCTACAACAATTGTGCACAACAGCCCCTCAGTGTGTTTCAAGATGGAAATGACTGACTGCAACAACTTGTTCATCTTTATTGGTCATTAATTTTACAATTTCCAAGCTACAAATGTCTAACAATCCAACAATGGTCTCTCAGACAAGCTAGGTTTTGTTGTGTTGCTTAAAAACATCAGATGCAGAAAGATTCATTGCCCAGGCTTTTTGTCCACGACAAATAAATTTGAAGCTGATACCCCTTATTGTGATACATATACCGACAGCGAATGGCAACTTTATTCAACTGGAAAGCCTCAATTGTAAACGTATCCGTCCAAATATGCAATACTTATCTGTCTGCCCTTGACATTATGGTTTTGAGTATATAAATTGAGACAAAACATTGAAAGTCATCTAGTACACTGACTTTTACCACACTCAGACAAACCAAGTAGTATTAAATGTGTAACCTAGTTGTGGCTTTAAACACTGATACATTTTGATTCATAAAAGTTCAACATTCTGCCCCTGGGCGTATATTGTCAATTTGTCGAAATTTGTCTGTATGATATGAATTAACAAGGTAGCTATAAATACTGTTAAAAAAACTGCAGTTGACATTGATTTGCGAACAATATTGATCATTCTGAACTGACTGGTTAGTACAAATAGAATGAATGGGGTTTAAATATCTTTTTTTTTATACAAAGAAATTTCATTAAAAAAAAAACTTGTTGATACCCCCACCCCCTTTAACTTTGTCTTCTTTATCGGGTGGTCTTATAATAGAGTTTATCTGAAGTTCAAAAGGGGAATCTTACTTATTAAAGGACTCTAACAGGCAATTTGGATTTCTACATAATAAGCATAGGTGGAAAACAATGCTTCCAAATTCAGCCTTATGAAATAGCACTTCAAATATGTAAGTGTTAGATTTATGCCCAGTGTACATGTATAAGAAACGATGTGTGGCATTCAAGTATAGTCAGTAACAAGTTTTGACTTTTTAGTGTCGTATTTAAAGAGCAGTTATCAAATTGTGACACCTATGAGACCTGTTTTTGTAGTATGCATTAAATCACAGTTTTATGTTTTATTAGGTCACACCCTCTAACCCTGTTTAGTAATCTTTACGACGATCACATTGTTAGAATAACTGTAGATTTTTTATGCTGTTAACATCTTCTCGAATGAACTCTTTCTTTCAACCAGGCCCAATATGCTCGTAGTTTGCAGCAAGAATCAAAACCATTAGAGCATCTATTATGATCTTTGAAACTTTTTAATAGAAATACCTACCCTATTTCATGGTTTTTGGCATTTCTTAAAACCCATAGCCAGAAGTTTAAGATTTTTTAGTGCTTGGGAACATGTGGGTATAAGAGGGTTAGCCAGGAGTAATGTCCCTTAGAAACAGAAACCCGTTTTCACAACCTTATATCCAAATGAAGTGGTTTTCAAGAGAGATGGCAAAATTAAAATTGCAACTTTTTAATGAATATATATGATTTTATAGTTGGTTTCGCCATAAAATTTAAGAGTCCACTTAACATAAATGAAATATTTGGGATGAAATGCATACATAAATACTAGGCTATTTTATATATTTATTTTTCACCTTTTCTCATAAGTAAGTACATAGAGGTTGGTTTAGATGTGCTATTATAGTTAGCTTGAAAACCAGTTGTTGGTAAAGTACAAATGTGCATTTTTAAAGACAGCATCTAGGCCAAGCTACCTTTACTAATTAGTTACTAAATGTAGCCCGGACTTAAAATAGTAAAATACTGACAATCGTTAGTAATTATAACTGTTTAATTGGTGATACGAGGTCTATTAAAATACAAAGTGTGAAGTATTCCATTTATTGCATTTGTCTATATTGTAACAACGTGCTAACACCTCGAACCCTGTACTTTAAGATGAGTTGAACAACTTCAAAAAAAGCAAGCCGCAGATTTGTCATTGTTATTGTTTCTGTTATGTACTGATTGGCAGGTTTTTATGGGACGTATTACCTCAAGTCTAGATATAAAAGTTGCTTGATCACTGGCTTTATAAACCCACAGCCCCAGATTTTTCAAATGTAATTGTGATTCAAATCCTAGAAGGCTATCGAGTATCAGGCCCATTTTATTAAACTATTTGAAACAATAGAAGAAACAGGTGCACACACTGTGGTCTAACAGAAGTACAATACAGACAGAACATTTGTATATCCATAAACTGACAGCTGTTGATTTAAAGCCTACCTTTGACCCTAGCGTGTGTATATTTATAAAAATCCTGTCTGTCTGCAGGCTTTAAACTGTCCTTGTAACAATTTAACCAAACGATGACCAAATTTAAAGAGAATCAGACTGGATGATATTTCAACCAGTGATACAACAAGTGATTCAACAAGTGATTCAACAAGGGGAAAACAAGTGATTCAACAAGGGGAAAACAAGGGGAAAACAAGAAATAAAAGCTTGTTTGTCTGTGGGATGACAAAATAGGAGAAAAAACAAAGCTTTTTTCTACTACATGAATAATAGACATGAAACCCATTTGTGAGGACTCCCTCTTGAAGTGTTAAAACGTATGAAATTGTTTATGAAAATAGTCGAGGTTAGATGGCAGTAAAAGGGGTGTATTGTGTAAGAAAGCTGTTTAAACATAGTAAAGACTGATGAGGACTAATATTGGTATAAAGTATAAGCCAAGCATGAATGTGAGGCACAGTTGAAAGCTATGTGTGAGACATAACGAGACTGTACTTTCCGAGGAAGCACTTACTTCACTCTCATTGATGTTTGTTGTTTACCAAGTATAGTAGTATTATTTCCGCTGATCTACTGCATTTTTGTGGCAGGGTTAGTAATTTAAATAGAATAAGGTCGATTACTTTCGGCACTCTTGGCCTAGCCTCGTTATGTGAAAAGCGCATTACAGGATTATGGTAGTCAATTAAATATTTTTAGTGTCTGGGACCTGTAGTGTACTGTGTGGTCAGCTTTTAGAGAGATTTAACACACATGTGAACTTCAGCGGACATTTTCAATTGACCACACCAAAGCAATGTTTACATTTTTTCCAGCCCAGACGATTTAAGAATAAAAAACACATGGGAGGGTTGTTGAAGTGGTATTTTGGTATTTTACTATTTTTTCATTGAAAACAAGTGACCGAGAGCAGAATTTGATTTTGATTTAGCTTAGAAGGATGAGCAGCTCAAATGATCAGTAAATAACAACAGCAAATATTAGGTTTATTTATTAGGAGGTGTTATTGGGTTTAGGGCATCAGTTGGTTAAACAAGAATCTGAGATGACCATATGCTCCGTAAAAAGTCTTCTGTCAAAAGCTTTTTTTTATCCCAATTGATTATTGTGTTACTGTGTCTGGGGGAAGCTGTGTGTTTTTGTGTGTGTGTTTTTTTTTTGCCATCAAATATGAGTCGATCATTCCAATTGGGAAATTATAGCTATAAGTCATACCAATTTAAAATATAACTGCGCTGTTTTTAAAAATAGCGTCACCATTGCTTAAATATGCTGTGTGTCAGAATTTAATACCATATGACAAGTCAGGATTTCATCAACTCGTTTACAATGATTTGTCGTCCATTGACTTTGTTTTCCTCGCCACATTTTCATGACCAAACCATCATTACATAGATAAAGGAAGGAAAAAGGGCTAGCTAATATTTGAGGTCACTATTATATGTCATGGACACTTCAGGTTTATGAAACTATGCAGGAATTTATTTGACTTTGAAACACTTAATTTGGACAAGTTTAATTCACTCGAGACTCAAGTTAGAGCTCTGGTAAATAAAACTGAATCATCTCTGGAGACACTAGTGTGAAAAATTACATTGAGATATTACAATCAAGGTTTTCATACTACATTCATTTTCCCTACACGACAGACTGCCAGTC
>ENA-OREC01002274-OREC01002274.1-marine-metagenome-genome-assembly--contig:-NODE-2274-length-10476-cov-15.795750_pt1 | contig 10476 bp, 2 predicted proteins | sample MGYA00248626_ERZ508543 | MGnify/ENA primary metagenome ERZ508543 (study PRJEB26211, sample SAMN05518279) | marine metagenome | isolation source: Puget Sound, Washington, USA | host: Bankia setacea...
TCCGATCTGGGGTCAAGAAATAAAGGAATCACCCTGTCGGTCTATCCAGATGTTTTGTAAATCCTACTTCGAGATCTCTTGAATGGATGGTCCGATACTGATAAAAAGTTACATTATAGAAGGATACAGAAGAAGAGTTGTGATCAGTCGTGTTATTTTGTTGTTTGCTATTTTTGGTGATTGCAAATTTCTTTAATAGTGGCCGTATTTAGTCAGAAATCAAGGCATGGCATTCGACTAGAAATTAAGTTAGAAAGCCATTACAGTGGGTTAGGCTTTATTATATAGTTATACCCCCTGAAAACATAGTTTTGGGGTATATAGGAATCTCACTGTCCCTCCACCTGTCAATATCTCTCGTAAGCCGAATTCCACCTAAACGGATGAACCTATACTGGTGAAACTTTACACAGTCATACCCTTAAGTATACAAACTGAGGATCATGTAAGGAACTTACTTGTTTTCATAGTGCTGGACGGGATGTTTCCCTTTGTAAATTACCCACAGTTTTAGTTCATACCATTTCTGTATATAGAATGTGTTCAATACGTTATTGAATGTGTTAATACCTTTGTTCAATCTCTTTACAGGAAGTAACAAATGTGTTTTCAAAAGGAGGAGGTGAAGCATTAGCAAAGCAAAACAATGTGCCATTCTTAGGTAAGTCCAAACTGTTAATTTTTCTCAGGACTATTATAAAAAAAAAACTAGTTTAACTTTCAACTTAGGAACAACAATCATACAAAATACCAACATAAAGCTTGATTTTGATTTTGACAATATCTAACAACGAGGCTTATTTGACATTTAAGTCAATCTTCAATCATAAGGCCCTCACTTCCCTCTTTTTGTTATAGGGACAACATGAGTGCTCTCCCTTTTAGGTAGATATGTTCATTACTTTTAACAAAGAAAACTACCATGTTTACTGTTTTATGTAGACATGCGCATTCTGATTGACAAAGCACTGAAGCATTTCTATATGTTATAGGAAGTCTAATATTATGTAAACATGGTAATATATTATTGTCCTTGACATTGAAAGTCAACCCAATTTCAAACATTTTTACTATAATCATACATATTGTAGAAATACCTACTCAAAAGGGAGAGCACTCATACTCATGAAAATGCACAGAGTTGTCCCTCAAACAAAGGGGAGAATTTATTATGCCCCCTCTTCGGAGAAGAGAGAGCCTATTGCTTTGCACATGTCTGTTGGTCATCTGTCTTGTCTGTCGTCTGTAATCTTTTCATTTGCGATCAATAACTCAAGAACTCCTTTTCCTATCTTACTCAAATTCAGTCCACACATCCATCCCGGGTAGCAGAGGAACCCTATTGATTTTGGGGTCACTGGGGCAAAGGTCAAGGTCACCGTGTAAAAAACATCTGTGACAAAATAAAGCTTTAGAGGGCATAATGTTTTACAAACATCTCTTGTTTTAGTTTGATTGTGAAAGCACTTGATTCCTTTCTTGGAACCAACCTGTTTTAAGCACTAAGGGTAAAGATTCTTGCTCAAGGAAACAACAGGAGCCTTTTAGGGTTAGAAGAAGGATCCATGGGCCAATCTGGTCAATGTTAAGGTTGCTGTTATACTAACTATGCAAAGCAGATACCTATATATGTAATGGATGAAGTTGAACATATTGAAACATTGTAATAGTGATGAGAAAATATATACATAAGTTTTAACAATATGAATGAAAATTGGAAGTGAGATACTCATGTTGTCAACCAGATTATGTTTTCTCTATATCTTTAATTACTACACAGTCCCAAGATAAGTACATACACTGTATTTGGGAGCATAGAAGTAGGAAATGAGTAAGAACTTTTTCAATACATTTATTACTTCCTTTATTGTAAATGTTTTAACAATTGATTTCAATTTACCATTTCAAATTTTATCCAGGATGCATTCCCCTTGATCCCAACCTGGCCCAATCACTAGAGGACGGTAAAGATTTCCAGGAGTTGTTCAAACAGTCGGCCACTTTCTCAGCCCTTGACAGTGTCATACAACGTCTCATTCAAGTGGACAAAGACTTCTAGTGGACACCAAATCGTGTAAACTTACTTCAGGAGGTGAGAACCCTGAGTGTCGGGCCTGTGATAGTTTTTATGTTTGTTAATTAGATACAAACTTTTAATGACGCCAGCTCAAAAGGCTCTATGTGAACAGCTAAACCTACAGGAACGTACAAACTTTTAATGTTCTATGACATTTAAACCACAAAAGGTTTCATGTGAACAGCTTAAGCTACAGTAATGAAAACTTTTATTTCCTAAGACGTTAGCTAAAAGGTCTTAATGTGAAGAGGTTAGGCAATCTGTTTTAGGTGCAGTTAGGGATTGTTGTTAGTAGCCAATTAGGTACAAGCAGTTCACAGAAGGATCTGTATTTAAATATATATGACAAGTTTTCTTATATTTGGACCTTTATTGCATACTTTATAGCCATAGATTATTTAAAATCCATTCATGTTAAGTTTTGTATCTAGAGACTTGACAACTGTTGGAGGTTCACTGTTGTTATGTTATGCTTTCAGTATTATGGTGCATGCTTGTTGTGCTTCAAACATGGAGAGGGCAAAAGAGTCCTAACTGCTTCTTTATTCAATAGCACTTTAATCATTGTGCTCACACTTACCCCTTGGTAATATGTATCCAACAAACAATGTTTTAAGTTCACTGTTCAGAGATTGTGTTAAATCTGCTGCCTCAACATTTTTAATAACATTAACAGGACAATGTTATGTACCTTTATTTAGCAAAAACACCTTACCTGTCAGATTTTGAAGACGGTTATATTTGCATAATACAGATTACAGTGTTTTGTATGTTTCATTCATTTGTATAATCCTTGAGAATATTGTAAATTAAATATTATTAGAAAAAACTTTTGATTTGTTATTCACTCAACAAGCAATTTTATTAAAGAAGTTTGCAAATAATGTATGACATCAAGTTCAAAAGCCTATTCACCGGTACATGTACATGAAAACATGTATTTGCAAATAACACCTACGTAGTCGATGTCAATTTCAAGAATTGACAAAGTTTTCCGATTTCCAATATTGAGTTTCAATTTTGTATGTAAGATTTTGCTTTTGTCTTTGATCATTGTAACTATTTTAATACCTATTATTGAAATTGAAAGTTTGCTATTTTGATGTAACCATTATCAGTGATGTTTTATGTAAGCTATATATGTTTATGTTACATTGTGACTAGCTTCCATTGTTGTATATCCGGTTATTTGTTGAATAAATAGAACCAGTGCTAGAACTTCTTTAATGTTTGTTGTTATGTTGGATCATACTCAGTATTAAGTACTCATGTACATATGTACCATAACATGAATTGTGTAATGTCAGTTGATAAATAATTGTGTGGTACTTTTGACATTTTCCAAACTTTCTTCAAATATAAACTGGTTGACATTTATAATAAATGGTTCAGCAGACCAAAGAAAATTGTTTACCTTAACCATGTTTATAGATTACAAAATCAGTGCAATAACTAACTAATAAACTACTGGTTTAAGCATTCAAACACAGACTTACATTTTTATAACCACTGTTAAAGTGAATTTCTGTTGACAAGACTCATTAGTGTAAAGTAACCAGCTTGATTAAAACAGATGACATTTACAGCTGCATATGATTCTCAACAAAAAAACAATAAACATGTAACTGATTTTTATTAATTTTATTTAAGGTATGTACCCTTCTTGAATAAGACAACAACACATAGTTAATTATAAAACAATCTGGATATGTAAACTCATACCGGAAAACAAATGTACAACCAAAGTAAAACCCTTACCGTATATCTTATACATAGTCTAAATTTCAGAATTAAAGGGTAAAAGTCACTCTTAAACCTGTCTCACTTTTAACCGTAAGATTTCTGGGACTAAAAATTACAGTTAAGTAACTCAATGTCTATAACAAAAATGAATTGATGGATGAGAACTTTAAAAGTAAAAGAATAGTGAATATTAAAACGCTGAACTGTGAATATGAATGAAACATAAATGTGTAATGAAACATAATGCTGATATAAATCACGTATTTAAAAGTACAAACAAATACTAAATGATCTTAAACACTTGTCTATATACTTCAGAACTTACAATTTACATGACATAAATCAAGAGAGTCTGTGGTATTCTAAAACTTCCGTCAAGTAAATATTCAAGTCAATTTACAAAAACTTCCGTCAAGTAAATATTCAAGTCAATTTACAACTATAGATCGAGTTTGTCTACAGTAACAGGACTAAGTCATCTAAGAGTCACGATTGGAGTATCATACTGTCGCCTTTTTCGAGAAACCTGGATTGTATTTTTCGTCATTTTGAGATAAACGACTTTCTGGAATGGCGTTTTTTGTGTGCAAATTATATACATTCTAAAACCATGTATGTAGTACCAATAGAAAGGGAAGAAAAAGATGATTCCAACCATACCAAATACTCAAAATCAACTTACAGTTTTATTTAGAAATAAGGCAACTATATATCACTGAGGCTAACTTTAAAAAGACCTAGTATTTGAAAATGAAACAAAATCTATACAGTGATCATGCAGTATCAAGGACCAGTAGTCAAAGGCTGTCACAGTGACTTTACTATTCTTTGAGGCAAAAAGGTCACTTTAAACACAGAACACATGCATATAAAATATATCAACATAACAAGCACAATCAATACTATCTCTGGAACATATTGAGAATATCACAGATACAAATAAAATGAAAGAGTAATTAATACAACAAGAAAACAGATCATCTTGTTCAGATCACAGATTCTTAAAGTTCTACATGATTTGGCACACAGAGGCGAACAAAAGGCAGGAGTCAAACAATAATATGTAAAGTAATAATCACATTGGTCCTAACAATAGTGGCAAACAATTATAGTCACTTGTATTCAACTCTGTCAATTTGAGTGCTCTCCCTTTTGTATAGGTATTTTCATTAAATTATATACACAATGTAGTGAAAATGTTGTCTTGTTTGATAAAGATACATGTATGCGCATTCTGATTGGCGCAAACTCTTAGAACTCACTCGAAATCAAAGTAGCAAAAATACAGAATGACCTTTCCATATTTAGACAACAGAAGAACATGCATGCACTTTAATCATCTACAAACTAAATACATATAATGAGTTGTTCATCAAATTATATGAGATTATACAAATTAGGTAATGTACACTTTTAAACCAAATAATACTGCTGGCAAATCCTATTCATAAAGCAAATGAGCATACGAGAATAGTGCTTTCCAGTATGTCAAATGCAATTTCAACCAACTAGTAGTGTAAAAGGGGCTGAGAGAGGAGTCAGCTATTTAGTTTACAGAGTTAAATTTTAAGGGTAAATATCTATGATACTTGAAATGGTATTTACGTTAGGTCATCGCTTGTCAAACAGTTGCAATAGGACAAGTGGTACTGTACTCAGTAAGTTGCAAGAATTTTTATAGAGTGGAGGAAGCAAAATGGGTCTCAGTGCTATTGAACACAGAAACTACTATCATATTCACTGATTCTTCAACATTTCTTCTAATGACTATTTAAGTGTAAAGTGGTCTGTCCTAAGTGGTTGGCTTGTAAGTACAGATTTGATGGTATTTGGTAGCCTGCGCTGACCGGTCCATCCTGAGCTGTGCAATTAATTCTAAGTCTGTGCCATCAGGGCTTGTTGTACTGCTATATCAGCACCTGCAGATAGTGAGTCAGGATCCCTCTGTAATAAATAAAGCATCAACATAATTATCTATACATTGTAGCTTTCTATAAGATTATGGATGATTATTGAGAGGTTTGTTAAATACACCTGGATACACTTTGTGATTATTCTTGTAATAAATGTGGATTATTCAAATGTTAGATTAGTGCTCACAAATTAAAAAAAACATATAAACACAAAACTAGATAAAATATGTATTAGAAAACAAAATGTGTACATATACACAGTTTTTGTACATGAATGTAGATACAATTAAACTTGCTTTTTCTGTTTCTTTATCTATTGAGTACATGCAGTTATTGTGCATATAAAAATATATCAAGTGAACATCATAATTATTAGAGAAATCTTTTGGTGAAATTATGCAAACTACAACTGAATTTTGGTGCTGTATACAGTGTTTAAAAACCTCTCTTAAGGAAATTTCCTTTTGCATAAAAAATATTAGATATCATATTGACAAGAACACAGCATTGTACTTTATAATGTATGGTACAATAAGGAAACCACATTCAATAGAAGAAGGAAACACACAAAACAACATGCAACAAACCGACTTAAAATTCTGTTGATACAATACACAGTTTCCAGGAACCCAGTCATGCTCTCCATAAAAAGAGGTCCTTTTAGCAATAAAGTTGACCTTACGGTGGGCACAAATGAATAGTGTGTGTGCAGAAACCACATCTTCGAATAGTGTTGCTAAAACTGATTAAAACCGTTGATCAACTGAAAGAACGTAACTATCATTCTATCATGATACTTTGAAAAAATCTAGGCATGATATACCCTGACTGTTGGCGATAATTGTACCGCTTTACTATCTCTTGATTAGAGAGTGGGGCAAATCGTGTCATAACCAGGCAAACGTGTATTATAACCTTGACAAAGTGCAATTAATCAGAATAAATATCTTTTTTTGAGAGAGATAATTTCAAAGGGGTTCCAAGTGCTATTGAAAAAAAGCAGACAGAACCCTTTTACATTGACCCCTCTAGGAGTTCACAGAACCCTTTTACATTCACCCCTCTAGGAGTTCACAGAATCCTTAAAAGCAGGTCAAAACCCAACAGAAATTCTAACTGAAAATCAAAACTTTGTAGAAATGCATCTTGATCAGCACTCTTCAAAGCAGAAATATCAATAACAAATAACTCTCATAATACAGGTGATTAACAACAACATTTGATAACATAAATAACAGAGGACTTTGATAACAGAAAAAACAGAGGACTTTGATAACAGAAATAACAGAGGACTTTGATAACAGAAATAAAGGAGGACTTCTAAAGCAGTGACACAATAACCCATACTCAGCTAAAACTATTTTTCAAGTTGTTTATCATTCTTGACACCACACTAAAATCTTCCTGGTCAATTTGTCGCTTGGATGTTTTCAGCTGAAAGTTTACTCCATGACTAAGCAAATGACATTTCATAACATAAACACATTGTGAGAGAAGCATCTGAAAGCCTTTAAAAACGAAAAACAGAAGGGGAAACATTTCAGGTTCGTCTGGTTGGGTTACCTTTGAACTATTTGGCTTTCCTTAATTTGCATTTTCTTAAAATTCATGTAGATTAATTTTATCTTATTAGTTGATTACTACATTTGTTATATTAGTTAATTCATCAAACTTGTTGGTATGTTAAAAGAACATAATTATTCAGGTCAATTTGAAGATCAATAAGGAATAAGTCAAGAGAGACTAATGAGTATAATATATAATATGATTATATAGTGTGTGCCATCTTTATCAGAAATAGCCGATAATAATTGTTATGTTATCATTTTACTACAACTAATTCCATCTAGATGAAAGAGAAAATGACAACTGTGACTTTGTTTAGTTTAAGATGTAGAGTGAAACAGAAGGTTTAACAGAAAAGAATCAATAGGTAATAGTTTAACTGCAACAGCTATGAAGTTGCAGCTATGTAATAGTTAGCGTACATTTGTCAGTGTCTTCACGATTAAGAGGCCTAAGGGCGCGAGTGCAGCAAGAGCTTGTGGCGTCTTAATGGTGAAGATACTGAACAAATGTATTCTAAGCATCTTAGTGTATAATCTATTTTTAGTCAAGACAGCGCAATATATAGCGCAGTATATTGGCTGTCTTCATGAAATAGAAATTCAAATTTTCAAAAAATACGACTATCTGATTGGGCGAAAAAATAGGTTAGACACTAAACGCTTTAAGGATTATAACCAAATGAGATAATTACTAGAGGCTCAATACTCAATATTCTTCACAGCAGACAATTTAGATGCCAGGGAAAACTAAATGAACATTTCTCTAAAACTCATCTGTTATAATACATGTATATATAACATTATATCAAGACAGCTGGAAGTTTCATGACAAACATGCTTTACAAGACTGGTGCAGTTTTACAGTGTGCATGTATCGTGCTATGATCTGAGAACACGACTAGATGGTATATACCCCTCAATTCACCAAGATTACAAAAAGCAATTTATCTGAAACAAACAAGGCATTGTGCAAAGTATCTATACAAATAGACAAACATGCAGTATGATTGATCTAGTTACTATTTCCCAGAAGTGTTTTCGATTGGTTTTGTCAAATAGCATTGCAAGATTAACGTTGGATTATATTATATGACAATGTCTTACCTTTTATTATAGCATATTTCGTTGAATAGTACAGTAAGATTATGTTAAACCAAACTCCCTTAAAAACTAAATATTCCTCATCTTGAACATTGCCTTTACATATACATGTAGTATTCTTCGACTCTCCTCCCCTTACTTTCGAAACTAAGACCCCTTTCTTCATTTTTCCCAGCTATTTAAACAAAAAAAACAGCACACTCTAAATGAATCGTCTTTTTTGGTCCTAAAAGATTTTGGTTGATTGATGTTCCACTGTAGAATTGGTTTACGTTACAACATATGACAGGACTGTTGGAAAAAAGACATCTACATGCATGTGACAACTAGGAAAGATTCTATACTACATGACATTGTGTGCAACATTATTTAAAGTGATTGAATTTGACCCTGTTTCCAAATATCTAATCAGTTTATCAGTGTGAAGCACGGAAGAGTTAAATAACCTTTTTTTCCCCTTTTAAATCCCATATTTGCATTAATGTGATGAATGAATTTCTCTGAACAAATGCAAGAAAAACGATTCTGCAATTAAGGGCTACTAACCATCAAACATAAAATATATGGTTCTATGACCTATCACATACATCTTAGGAATAAAACAATAGCTTTAATAGGCAAACAACTGTGCCGCTAAAAAATAAGTTCTTTAGAACTAGAATTCTGGATGGAAACAGGAGTCAAATACAAATTTCTGGGAAAATTGTTCTATTCAACACACCACTATACATACCCTCTTCCACCTTTGCCTCCTTAGTAACACAGTGACAAAACAAAGGTCAAGGTCAAGGTGCAATTCAAGGTCACATGAATGTTAAGTGTTAAATGACAATAGTTCAAGGTCACATAAATGTTAAGGGTTAAATGACAACGGTTCAAGCTCTCATGAATTTTCAAGTGTTAAGTGACAACACGCCAAGACAAAATTTAACAAAATATATGTGCTATTCAAAGTGCATGAAAAAAAAATTGATGAAAAAATAAAAGATCTAGGACCTAGTTGACAAGTTGTGCGACCTCAAAGTTATGTGTAAATCTTAATGACAGGTGAACCTATTCTTATTAATACATTAACAAAAGCTTTCCTGGATTTATTAAACACTTATCTATACACGGTCAATCTTTACTAGTTGTAGTACATCAATACATTTTCGGTGATATTAGGTCAAGGTCAAGGTCGAGATTTTGGACCAAATCTGTCAGGGAATTAAATACATTACAAATCATTTTAACTTGCAGAGTTCAAAATGAATAATGTTAGAAAGGTCAACATGCATATCTATCCATTTAGCTTGTGTCAACCTTAAATCATTATGCCTAGAATCTGCAGATGTCATGGAATGTTTAACACTGGTAGTAGTATTCCACATGAAAATAATTTACAATTCAGGGCTTAAGTGATGAACAACTTAGAACATACTGCATTAGTCTATTTTGAATTGTGACATTAAAACTGTCATGTCTGTACTAAGGTTGATGTGCACATATCAGTAGTCATTTTAGTAAACCATATTCCAGAATAAAACAAAATAAAGTCTTCTCCATTCAATCATTTGAAATGTTATTCTATGGTTAAATGTTAATATAAAAACAAGAACACTTTTTACTTCCCAACATTATTGGCGAATAAAACATTCTTCACTTTTACAATATTTTTTCACATCAACTGTTAAAACATATACATTTTATGAAATGTAAAAGTTACCCTGAATTCCAGCATAAGAAGATCACTTAGACGTTTCACTTCATTTGGTTGTGCTAACAAGGCTTTCTGTTTACGGAGGTGGTCGGCCATGAGAAGTTTCTGCTTCCTGTTGAACTCTACACTCTGTCGCTGTGCCCTTTCGTACATACTATAAATAGAAATGCAAATAAGTGATAGCGATATAAAAATGAGAAATCTTCGTTTTCGTTATTAGCCTATCATGTGTTTGCAGAAATGTAAGTTTAATATTACTGGAAAAAGTGGTCAAAGTTCACAGTTTTATATTGCGCTAAATTGTTAGTTTTTAAGGAACATTGTGAGTATGAATACATAAATAAACAAAATAAAATTGGTTATGATCTAAAATGT
>ENA-OREC01002275-OREC01002275.1-marine-metagenome-genome-assembly--contig:-NODE-2275-length-10474-cov-11.263634_pt1 | contig 10474 bp, 6 predicted proteins | sample MGYA00248626_ERZ508543 | MGnify/ENA primary metagenome ERZ508543 (study PRJEB26211, sample SAMN05518279) | marine metagenome | isolation source: Puget Sound, Washington, USA | host: Bankia setacea...
TGGTAACACTCTCCTGGAATAAACATAAGAACCCACATATTGGAGTTACTTGGTATATTACCCCCAAAACCCCACTAGATTCCATAAGTAAGAGGGTATTTGTTGTATCACATCATTTAATCACATGTTGTTAATACTCTAATGTAAAATACATACGTTCGTGTTTTCTATGTATTGTTTCGTTATACCCTGAATAAAAAAATAGACAAGTTCTAGACATACATTTACACCATGCTTGGTTTGACATGTGTACTTATATTGCTCGTGGTAATGCGTATGCTCGTGTTTTTACAGACACGTGTTTTATTTGGGGTTAATAAACATAACGTTAATAACAACGAATCGAGATTTAAATCTACCATATAGCAAGGTTTCTCTTTTTAGCAATAGTTGGTCCACGTTTTTGTAGCCATGCGTAGTTTGTTAAATTGTAAAGCAACACGAATACATACTATTGTGATTCAAGTCCGCGCAGAGTTACTTATTTTACGTTTATTTTTTCAAGCATCCACATCTTTAGTTGTCATATAATGTGATTACTTCACAGTGGTTGCCTTATGTAATTAAATATAAATATGAGCGGTACATTACCCTGTCTAGGTATAGAACCACATTCATATGCTGTGTCTACTGAACAATATCATTGGTGCGGGAATCCAATATAAACAAGAATTAATCAAAGAGCTGCGTGGTCGTGTTTTGAATAATAATGAGACGGTTATAATTTCAAATATTTTATTATCATAGTCCTCGCGCAGATAAATGTTAACAGATGGTACATCACATTTCTAGATACTCTACCATAAACACTAGGCTGGGATGACAAAATAGAACATCCAAATTCTAAGTAAATATTTACATGTTTAACATTCTTTAGAAAATGAAAGCATTCTAAATTACAAAATGGATTAATAAACATTTTGTGATAACATCTTGATTACTTTATAGATCGTATGGCATTGTGTTGTTAATAGTACATGTGTAATCGACCTTTCAAAGCCCACTATCACACCTTTCATGTCCATTTCTGTCAGTTTCTTTGTGTGTTATCGATACTATCTCTATCGATCTCGTTGATCTGGACAGAAAGATGGACCTTCTTGATTTTCCTATCATTTTGATACTTCCCCAAAATACGCTCGACAAGAATGCATAAATAAACGGATTCACCGCAGTGTTAAGATTGTAAAATAGAAAAGCAACTATCCTGCAGTACTGCTGGAATGACCCAGCGGGAAAATCCACTTTTCTATTTTCTAAAAAATTGATTATAAGAGTTGGTAGAGGGAACACGGCTGCCAAAACGATGATGACCATTATCATTCTCGACATCTCCGCGTATTGTTTCATGATGTTGGGATTGCCAAACTCTTGGATGCTTGTCTTAACAAAGTACAGCTTAACTAAATGCGACACTGCAGTAATTACAACCGGAAGTACATACACAACCCCCCAGGTTCCGAGCTCTATACCTTCTTCACCTTTAGGTAATCTGAGTCTTACGCGAATAATCGTCAAAGATATGAAAATGATACTAACAGTCACCCAGACGACCACTGACGCCACAATGACCTTCTTTGGTGACAACAGAGTCTTCATCTTAAATGGAAACACCACCATATAGAATCGTAGTACCGCTATTAATGCTATATGACCATTTGATGAAAACCAGGCTATACCTTTCGCGGTCTGATAATAATGAGTTGTCATCCAACTGAAACGTTCGTAGCAAAGCCCAGTGACTAGTACGCCTTCCACACAGTCTACAATGATGAAGCAACAGAAGAAGACATCACTAAAGGCTAGACAAGCAATTGCGGTGAATGTTTCGGTGTGTAGTCTCCGGTCTGCTATGATGCGTCCAACAACAAATACGTCTGCGATAAGAGTAATGCCTATCAGTAAGGCAATGCAATAACACACGCATTCTATTGATGTACAGCCTACGATACATTGTTTCAGTTCAGGCGAAACTAGTAAAGTATGTGTGTCGTTTGTTATACTGTTAGCTGTTGAGGAACTCCCGATAGATGTCTCCATCCAAGTGGACCAAGAACTTGTAACAGCAAAACTTGAGCCAGTATCAGCTTTTATATTATCCGCCGTCGAACCGAACATCATCGTTGAACAACACTAATCTTAAAGAAGAAAATTAAATACATGTTATTTGAAATATATCCATAACAGTGGCCCACAGCAAACATGTACAACTGATATACATGTACTACCAAATGTGATGACAGACACTTCACATTGTGCAAATGGTAATGGCACACTTGAGAAAATACGTGATAAAGATAAAACTGCTTAATCTAGATTGCTACAGGGAAACAGGGTTACATAAGTGACATCCTTACAAACGTATGATTGCTTTGTACATTTGATATATAAGCATCCGTCAGAGAAGGAATTAACCATAACAGGAACCCATACCAAGATTTACAGCATGTATGTACAGATAGCCTGGATCAGCAGAAATGAACATTTACTTTGTGAGACGTCAGTAGTAGCACATGGTTGTTCGTATAGGAGCTGGTTCCAGAAGTTCCAGTCGAAAATCCAGGTCAATGTCAAGATCGACCATTTAATGTATGTAACTAGGTCAAGAATGTACATACCTGCGACCCAGTTCACTACGTATATCTAACCCTAGGTCATCATCTGGAGTAAGGATACCAATTCCCTATTTTCGAAATGTTAAGTGTGTAAGAGTTCGCTCCCTTGTTGGTAAGTATTTCTACAATATGTATATAGTAAAAAAGTTTGAAATCGTGTTTTCCTTTAATGTCAAGGACAGGAATATATTCCATGTTTACATAATATTCGACTTTCCTTTAACGTATAAAAAATGCTTCAGTGCTTTGTCAATCAGAATGCGCATGTCTATGTTAAAAGTAAGGAAAATACCTACCCAACAGGGAGTGCAGTCATGTAAATGTACAGAGTTGTCCCTATAGCGAAAAGAGGGAATTGAACATCCTCCACGGACAGTTATCTAATTTATGTAAAGAGGTCACGTCGTTGTTATCAAGGTCATCTAATCTAAGTGACTACTGTGCATGTTTAAGACAATAAATCACTTTAAAAACTTGATGTTATTGTACTAAATATCTAATCAAATGTCACAGGTGAGCATATTCTGAAACAGAAGGGTATTTAAATACATAGTTACTCTCCTGTCATGACTGGTGAAACCATATTATAATCACCCTATTTAGATATCCCACTCAAGTGAAGAGTTGTTTTATACTCAAGTTAGGATCATATTGTACTTGCAGCGTAAACAGTTGGGATTTGCTCTTGTCCAACGATACAGTTTCCAACTCGGGTAAATTGCACTCTATCTATCTCAATTTCAACAACCACATACGACATTTCAAGAGATTATATTTCAAGATGGTTAGGTATAACTTACCCCCACTATCCGCAAAATAACCATTCAAAAGATAAAGTTTATACTTATTTGCACATGTGATGGGGTGTCATTTGAATTCAAAATGAATTTGTCTCACACTCGTAGGAATGTACCTATTGGTGACAATGCTGTTTTAGGTATATCGCTATTCAGAGTTGGAGGACGATTTAATCAGTTGTAGTACTAGTAAACACAGTCACCAATCAAAACAGTATGACACACCATGGTCCATAAAAGCCAGCAACCATCTTGGTGAAAACAAATGTTGGCTAGCCCAGATTCTCAAAATCAGACTAAAAGAGATCTTTGCGATATTTTGATCTAAATTTAACACACAATCTTCAATATACTTTGCAGAGAGCTGGGATATCTCTGTGCAAATCGTCATGATTCACGTGCTGTTTTAAATTAAACGTACGCATATGTGTACCACAGAACTACAGTTTGCAGTATAATTACATTATTAGCTATAACAAAGATCGCAATTATTTCTGGTTATGTAAAAGTTACCCTCTGGCTCGCCTCGGTGTGCCAATTGGTTGTGGGGTAGTAATGGTATGCATCATTCTACAATAGTGGATAAGTCTGTGCACGGTTGTCGTAACTGGTACTTCCTAGTAAGACAAAACCTCGATACATTACAATGTAACCATTTTAGTAGGTTAGATATAAGTATACCAAAATCTACGCTATGGCGATGTGTCTATAATAAAATGACGGACAACTTCAAACAAGAATGGAATGTTGCAGTTACTCAACCTAATAGCCGTAATGGCCAAGGTCGTAACAAGTTGCGAACATACTCCCAATTTAAGACAGAATTCTGCGCGGAAGCGTACTGTAAGGTCATTGTGCCTTAATCCAATCACTCAGCGCTCAGTAAGTTTTGGTGCGGAGAAGCCCCGATTACAATTGAAACTGGGCGTTATGAGAATCTTCCCCTGAATGAGCGTAAGTGTTTTTTCTGTGATTCCGTTGAATACGAGGTACATGCACTGTTAGACTGTTAAGCTCACACTGAAATAAGAGCTAATCTACTTTCACGTTCAAGGGAAAAGGTTCCTGGATTTGATAACTATAGCAATATGGACAAACTAAATTGCATTCTTTCTCATCCGTCTTTGGTTCGAGTATCAGCCAAAACTTGTTTTAATAGTTTACGTCTTTCGTACTATCACGTATATAAGTGATATATATATAATTCTAACATGCCGTACGAAGGCCCGGCGGGCACCTGTAGTGTGCCTGTCGAGTGGGCAGCGATGTCTGGCTGATGTCAGACTGATTTACGGCATCTGATCGGCGTCTGACCGTAAATCAGCCAGACATCGGCCAGATATGGGTTGTCCAAAATTTGGCCCGGCGCCCGCCCGATATGTGCGATGCCCTACCGGAAATTGGCCAGACATCGACCGATTTCTTAACGATGAGATTACGATGTGAAACGCCACACCAGGTTTTAAGTCCGAGTTAAAACTAACTCGGTGTCCGCTCGATTCCGAAAAATGACCCGGCAGCCACAAGGAGTCCCGTGGGGCCCCGGTCGAAAATGCCTAGAAATCCGTCGCAAACTACTCGCAAACCCATTGCAAGCTAATTGTGACTGGGGTATAAAGTAATGTGGTTTATACCATGTAAGATACATGTAGTATAAGAACTTGCCTTATTTGTACTCAACATTGACTTAGACCCGTAGAAGATAAATTTCATTTCTACTAGTTCGTCCCCTCTATAACACCATCAGCAAAGATGTAGTTCACATTCAGTTGCAAACCACCGACGTTGTTTATACACGGTCAGTCAGTCTTTAATATAATGTCTGACAAAAATAAACTCATCATTGTTCAATTGTCAGAATACGTGTTATGAACAATTATAAACCCGTTTAGTTTTAATATTATTTGTGTTATTTTGTTATTAATGTTCTGTCCAGAGAAGCCATTTTGGTTTTCCGAAATGGGCCCATAGCTATAACAGTTAGTTATGACCTAAACTTAAACTCTGCAAAGCTTGGCGTTTAACCACCTTCTGAGTTATTGTTTCCAAATTCGATCTGACTATATGACCCTCAAAGGTTATCATTTGCTACTACTACGATGTCATTAAAAAGTGGTTGAAACCCGGTAAAGATAGATAGTTAAGCAAGCTACTGGCGAACTTTATAGCGTTTGTATTTTTTGTTGAAAAGTCAATGAGGTAAAGCTAATTTTATTAACGCGCACGAGCCACTGGAAACACTTTCTTTTGGTTTCTTGCACGTCGCGTCTCAAGTTATATTAAGAATATTGGTAACCGTCATTTAGTATTAAAACACAAAGAATTAACATTTTATATTTAAGAAAAAATATATGTTAAAAAAAGTTTAACTATATACGATGTATTACACACCATCTAAAGAAATAAGAAAAACATACCCTTTTCACATTCTCTAAATATGTTCCCGGTATTCACACAACTGTTCCGTGTCCGATTTCAGCCGTAACAAACAAGATAACGAGTATGTCTGTTATACACATCAAACTTATGAATACAACTAATTTAGAAACACTTTAGAATGCATTGTACTACAGCTCGTATGCAGCATCGCTAGTGGCCCGAAACCAACCCCAATCATTACCCGTTTACTACCATACATTCCTTCCGTCACTTAAAATGGCAGTGGACACACTTACCAATTATTTCCATGAATAGGTTTATACGGCTAAAAGGTTGTTAAGAGTTATCAGAAGTATCAGACCTATCATTATGGGTATCGGATAACAATAATAACAAATCAGCATTAAACAAACAACAACAAAGTATAACAGCTTACACTTAAAAGAGGACAGTTGAGATTGAGGTCCAAAACAAAACTTTAAATGTGTATGCATACTTGTGTTATATGTACATTCAGATATAACGAACGTATTAAAGGATAACACCGAATTTAAGTACTGATAAAATAATATCGGCTTTTTCACTAGGTTTTCTCTGGGTAGCTGTACAAGATGGAGTTTGACCCACATGTTAATGCAAATCTGAAATTTAACACAATGGGTTGAAGCTAAGCGTCCCTTTCATTATTTTTTTTGTTAAATCGAATTTTCCACGGAAAGCAAACTCGACGGTTTAAGGCTTCCTGTGCGCCATACCATTGTATTAGTTCGTAACCGGTAAGTTATATATTGAAGACAAAATCATTAGTGTACAACTAGAGACTTTAAGATACGAAACCAGACAACCTACAGTTATATCCAATATGTAAAGCTTAGTAGGTTGAAAAGACATGCACTTTAAATGCTGCCTAATCGAATTTGTCGAACGAAGATAAGTAAATAGTTGTACTGTGAAACAAAGAGATGTGATGAGTAAGTGCCGATACCGGTTTTATGATTTTAAAAGAGAGGAACAATGTTTTAATTACTTGATAGTTTAGCTGTTGTTATGTACATTGATGTTCACAGAGGTTATGGAAAATGTGTTTGAGTTGTGTTTCCTTTTACTTCATTTTATAATATTATACTTCATTTGCATAATTTGTTCTTATTTCAATGTGACGTCACCCGGTCGTTAAATCGCCATGAAGCCCGGAGCAAACTGAGTATTGCTCTGTATGGACTGTTGCGGTATATCGGCAAAATGCAGGTGTAATGCTGTGTTAACATAGGTAGATTGTTACAACGCGCATCATACGACACATATGACAGCCTTTTAATTCGAAAAAAATATTATTGGTGTCTTAAGTCATTGTTATAAATGGTTTTTACTTACAGACTGGGCAGTCCGTAAACTGCCATATTGCCCTCAAAGCCATGTTTTATTTGTTAAATAATTTATTTATTCTTTTATTAGATACATATGATTTAAAACAGCTCTTCAACGGTATGTATATGACCTCTGAGCTCAACGTATTTGTACTTATTATTATTTGTGCCTCTATAATGCACTGCACTAGTTTTTTTAGACAGATTCCGTTTGGTTACGCGGAATGTAAACATATTAAGCAAGTACCAGCCATATTTTATCGTATAAATGAAACACTGCTAGTTTCCTTCTTTGCGCATAGGTGAAACTCACGGGACCATTTTAGAATAAATGTTAATGTTTGTTTGAACAGTTTGGGTTCCTATATATAGATAACTGGTAGAATTCAGTCTGTTTAACGTGTCTCATAAGTCAATTATCACAGGATTATTCACTTGGATTGATATGTACATGTATAATGGTTTTATTGTATATGGTTTATGATTGACACTATAATAGATAAATATGCTAACACCAATCCTAGACAGCAGACATTAGCACTGAATCAAAATGTCTCATTACTATTAGAAGTGTATGTGATTTCCCTTGGGTGACCGTTATAACAAAAATGTGGACGGCATCTGATTAAAAAGAGGTACACCGGCTGTTCGATGAACCAATACGCTGTTGCAATTATGTCCTCAAGCTGATAATTACTGACAATATAGACGAGAGTTAAGATCGGTACATATTATTTCTGTTTTGGCTTACTGTTGTCTTACTGCTAATACATTTTATAAAAAAAATCATATGTGCTAGGCATGATACTAAGATATAACTTAACTAAGTGAGATTTCTATTTGAAGGTCACATGACAGATAAGTAGTAAGCAATTCACTTATTATATTACCTAACGTAAAACCTTCGTTAAAAAAAGATTTAATTAATAGTATTGCTGTTGTTGTTGTTGTTGTTGTTGTTGTTGTTGTTGTTGTTGTTGTTGCTATTAGTTTGTTGTTGTTTTTTGTGTTTTTTGTTTCGTCGGTTCTGCGTGGTCATTCGTTTTTTTCATCCCCGCCACAAGGGCCAATGACCTCCGACTTCGAAGGATTTTCATACCAGATTGTATCCATTACTTTTTTATCCCATCTTAATTCTGAGAAAGAGCCAGTATTTCCCTTTTTTAATGTCGAGTGCCAAACAGGGGAACTACTGGTACCATTTTTATAACATATTTGATATGACGCGGTCCTTGTCTGGGGATTGAATCCGGAACCTCCCGCACTCGAAGCCAGCACTCTACCACTAGGCTATCGAGCAGGCTGTGTTGCTATTAGTGTTGCCGTTGTTGTTATTTTTGTAATTATTGTTGTTGTTATTATAATAAACGATCGGGATTGATTCCTTTTATCTGTTAATCGGTTGTCTCCCTTGTCCCCCTGATTGTGATTAGCCTATTGTGTTTCTGCATGTAATATGTGTTATTGTTGTTGTTACTTTTGTTGTTTATATCAATCAGGGTTAATGAGTGGTAGTGTCTTTAAACAGAAAATAATATCATATGCGGTAGTACAACGAGACAAAAAAGACATTTCGGAACAAAACGTAGAAGCTACCTATATGATGTTGTAGGGTTGCATATTGACGACTCATCAGTTTGTGGTCAGTAGCAGTAGGTTTATAATCGCTTAATATAAAAAGAGAATCTACTTATAAAAACTCTAGGCTATAAATACATATCCAAATCAGATCATGCTTAAACAAAAATGACATATATATTTTTTTTAAACAGGGTTACAAATCAAATACAAACGTCATCTGTAAACTGTAAAATGAATTAACCGAAAATACCAAATATTTGAAATAACTCGTACCAAACATTAAAGTATTTTATCAACATTTACCTCCCTTCATGATGTCCCAAAATATTGCATATGGAGCAATATTCGTGTAATAAGAATACTAGTATAAAGGTTATATCTCAAGTCGATGTTCTACTTCAATTACTACACGTGTATCTATGATAACTAGTTTCAATTTATGTCTGTGATGACCTTATATAAGTAAATAATACACACGTATCATTTACCGAATAGTCGAATAATCAACCCCAAAAAACCTGTTTCCCGCTTCACAACTCTACATACACGAGAAGCTGTCAAGTGTATCAAATAGACCAAACATTGGTTTAAGAAAGACATTTAACAAGTGATTAAATGTTACAAAGTGTTTACGGTAATTTCAACTAGTATGTGCGAGTTAACTCCCCTTCCGCTAGAAAATGAATAACTCTAACCATAACGCCATGCAGGCAATCTGATTAAAGCATGTGTGTTAAATAATTGATTAATTGAGTCCAAAGTACTAACGAATTAGTCTGTCCTCAAAAAGGTATCATGTATTTGTGTGACTTAATTGTCAAAAGAAAAAAACTATATGAGTTACGTTGTCATATCATGCATACATCTTTAATTTATATCAACTATGTATCACGGGGTTTTCTTCGGCCTATATAGCTCTTGTTAGAACTGTGTCCCATTAGAAAATAAAAACCAAAGGTTACAGAAGGTCACTGCGACTGTTGATTGAAAGCCGATCGAGAATCCCAGAACAAGATTCTCGCGAGAGTGAACATCAAAACTAAGGTAGGGATAACTCTTGAAGCTGTTCCTGGATTTAGGTACGTAGACAGCACTAATTGACCGAACGCATTCAGCACGAATTGTTCAAACGTGTTTTGGAGATATCAGGAATCGACAGCCAATAGTTGCTCCCCATTTCCAGAAATCGGATCTAAATTACACTAATCATTTTCCGAACAGTCAAAATGATCATCCCCAAAATACATGATCCCATAATTAGTTCATAATTATATATACCGTTTAACAGTATGGATTTAAAATAATATAAACTTATCGCTATATATTTCACTGAGAAGTTGTGTCAAACTATGAGCAAAATGTGTCAAGTATTGCAGAAATGACCAATGTTGACAGTTGTATGCAGTGACCAATGTCGACAGTTGTATGCAGTGACCAATATTGACAGTTGTATGCAGTGACCAATGTTGACAGTTGTATGCAGTGACCAATGTTGACAGTTGTATGTAGTGACCAATGTTGACAGTTGTATGCATTGACCTATGTTGACAGTTGTATACAGTGACCAATGTTGACAGTTGTATGCAGTGACCAATGATGACAGTTTTATGCAGTGACCAATGTTGAAAGTTGTATGCAGTGACCAATGTTGATAGTTATATGCAGTGACCAATGATGACAGTTGTATGTAGTGACCAATGTTGACAGTTGTATGAAGTGACCAATGTTGACAGTT
>ENA-OREC01002276-OREC01002276.1-marine-metagenome-genome-assembly--contig:-NODE-2276-length-10471-cov-11.947373_pt1 | contig 10471 bp, 4 predicted proteins | sample MGYA00248626_ERZ508543 | MGnify/ENA primary metagenome ERZ508543 (study PRJEB26211, sample SAMN05518279) | marine metagenome | isolation source: Puget Sound, Washington, USA | host: Bankia setacea...
CTCTCTTACATCTAACTGTACAACGTCCTACATCACCTCTCGTACATCTAACTGTACAACGTCCTACACCACCTCTCTTACATCTAGCTGTACAACGTCCTACACCACCTCTCTTACATCTAGCTGTACAACGTCCTACACCACCTCTCGTACATCTAACTGTACAACGTCCTACATCACCTCTCGTACATCTAACTGTACCACGTCCTACACCACCTCTCTTACATCTAGCTGTACAACGTCCTACACCACCTCTCGTACATCTAACTGTACAACGTCCTACACCACCTCTCTTGCTATCATGATTATGCAACAACAGAAAACACTTAAGTTTACAGGTTGATACAAAACATCTTATCTGCTTCTTTCATCTTTCCGGCGGTTAACTTTGTGAGTATCAGCTAGGGTTCATGTTAAAACTACAAGCAAGTTCATGTTTTTTTTCCTGGAATGTACACAGTAAGTAACCTTTTATTATGTCTATATCATTAATTAGTAAAGAACTTTACAATCAGCTGCATTTCTTATTCAAATGTGTCTCTCTAGAGTTCTCCATTTGGGCTATACATGTACGGACAAAAATCAATGATCTGTTAACATAAACAAAATACAGTTTTTAATCAAGCATGAAACACATTTCAAAGTTGTAAAAAATCTCTTGTATTTCAAACATCTGTATTTCTTTGAGCATTTTCATTCAAAGTAGTAAAACAATAATGTATTTTAAGTCCTTTATTTTAAAAAAATGCTTGATTACTGTAAATATTTCTGTTGATATATTTTGGGAAAAATAAATCTTCATTAAGCACTTAAAGCTTCGAGTTTGAGCAGAATATCTTCCACATTGCATCTGTGTTTCTTCTTGAACTGTGTACAATGCTCTGACACCTCCATTAATGTGTCCACAATCTCCAGTTTCCATTGTCCACCTGAATTATCAAGAATGTCATATATTGTGTGTTCTTCTAGTTCTACATAACTCTTCAAATCTTTTGCTTCTTTACGTGTAATGTCCCAGGGAGGCAATCCTGTCAAAACTTCAAGAATTATCACACCGAAACTGTAAGAATCCAGTTTTGTTGAGACATCATAATTCATTGCTTCTGGTGCTAAATAGGCCGAGGTACCAATCACAGCTGAAGTTGTCATTGGTGCTGTGGCATTCCCCATTGGTCCTGTACGGGCAGTGGCAAAATCACCAATTTTGGGCTGGTAGTTTTCATCCAGCAAGATATTTGCACTTTTAATGTCTCTGTGTACAAATCCTTCACCATTAAGGAAAGCTATTCCCTGTGCTGTACCATGAAGAACCTGGAGTCGTACTAACAATGACAGGGGAGCAGTTTGATACTTGCAGTGTAACCTATCTTCTAATGAACCATTCACTAAATACTCATATACCAAACATTTCTCCGCATCAATCGAGTAAGCGTACAAGTTAACAATATTTGCGTGTCTATATTTGATCAACGCTTCAAGCTCTCTTTGGAATTGTTTATCAACCTCGTCTACATTTTTCAATCGTTTAACAGCAACTTTGTGTCCATTATCAAAAATGCCCAAGAACACGTCACCAAAACCTCCGGCCCCAATCACTCTGCCCCCTTCTGTCAATGGTGCACGTTGAAAGTTGTTGGTTATCTGTTTAAGCAAGTCATATGGTAGACATTTTTGAGGACCAATTAGCTTATAGACATCAGTTGTAGTGAAGTCCTGCTTTGGTTCCTCAGAGTTTTCACATGGATCTTGTAAGGGACATTTTGGAGACATACCTGCATAGGAATACAACTCCTTTTCTGGGTTTGCTTTCAAATAAATCTATAAAAAAAAGAAGAAATATTTCAATTATTATTTCGAGGTGGGATAGCAACGTGTTCAAACTGCCTCTTGTTGTAATCAATTAAGAAGCATCTTCTCTTCAACTCTTAAAATGTTTAATTTGATTTTTTGCATTAAAAAGTTGTATGACATAATGTATAACAATATAGGTGTTCATTTCATTTATATTATTTTATGCATATGTCAGCTGCGCTACAAACAATATAAGTATTGGAAATGCACAAGTATAAGAAATCGTGGACAGTGCAGATTTCACTGGCCGCCACAATACCTTTTCCTGAAAGTCTTAAAATTCGATTTTGACAAAACTGAAAAACCCATAAGTTTACAGTATGCAATCATTGTTCAAAGTCCATTATACATAAGTATCTTTCTTCTTTTTTTTCAACTCATTAACCTGACCACTGTAAAACTCTTATAAAATAAATAGCAGATAAGAACGGAAACACAGCTTACCGGGTCAATCTCGTGTTCTACGTCTTTTGGAGGCCCTTCCAGCTGTGCTGATCTCTCATCTCCACTTATATAAGAAGGCTCTTTATGGCAACGAACATCGTTATTTGTTGGCTTCAAACATTCATATTTTAAACCATGTTTATCATGTTTGACTAGATCAAGATATGTAGATTCATCCGCAGCAGACCCATCATTCCTGTTTTTATCTAAAACATCGTAAGTCATCTGTTTTTTTCGATTGTACAACTCCTTTTCATTCAGTGAATTGAAGTTTGAAGATGATATGTTGCACTTTTCATCCTGTATCTTCTTCTCATCATTCCATATAGGGTGGGGGAGGGATTCACATCGCTCACTACTTCTGTCGCTATCGGACAGTCGGGCGACTTTACCCTGATGTAACACGCTCTCCGAGATATAGTCTGCAGCCTCATACAAAGCTGCCTCCTGTAAAACTCTCAATAAATGTCTCACTCTGGTGTTCTGTGTGGCCCAGTCATCTGCACAAAGTTAACAAAAAGAAGGAAATTATACATATAATAAGAGCACAACAATAAAACAATAAACAATGTTCTTGAATGACTTCTATCTTTAACATGATCAATTAAGGAGAGATATGAAGTTTTTCATTTAAATATTGACCATATATTTTACAATTTATTTGTTGACAACATTGGTTTTAAATACATTGGTATAACAGTCATTGGCTTCACAATGTTCATTACATATTTTAGCTAGAAGTTCGAGAACACCTTGAATGATTTCCATTCCAAGAAGCGGATAATAAAAAAGTACTGGTCTGAAACTCTTGAATCAGCAGTATTTTACAGTCAACTTAAGAAGGTAATCAACAGCTTGGCACATTGAAAATGAATTCAATAATTGTTACTGTTTCTGTGTTATTTGGAAGGTAATGTTCAGTAAAACAGCGAAAACAAACAAACAATGCTCTTATAATAACTTAATTAAGATAAGTATTCTCAAACCTAAATCACTTAGTGACTTACTTAGAATGGCATTCGATGGACTGCCATCTGGCTTCTTTGACCTTTCCTCAAACAGTCGTATTTGTAAATGATTATATCGCATTTCACAATCTGGATTAGCAACATTGGAGACATCTTTCAATTGTTTTGGAATCCTTACAACCAATCTCTCCCACTGTTTATCAATGTCAAGCCTCAGACTCAAGCTCTTCACCACAGAGAATGGTAGTCGGTTTATTAGAGTCTCCTCAGACACAGGCGGTCGGTTTCTTCCAGTCATACTTGTCAATTGTTAGCTGTTGCAGAAACAAATAAGAACAGGTTTTTTCTCCAGGTGCAGAGGAGCATATGTATATAATGCAGAAGATATACAAAATACAAAAAAAACATGGTTTCATATATTGAGAAAATGTATAGCTCTAGTTTACATTAATTCAGACCATATTATAGTTCAATGTAATACAGCAGTTCAATGAACATCTTATTATTGCCTATATCATAACAACTACAGTAACTTATACTAGTGTCCGTGTATCAGAGACACAACGTCGTATGGACATCAAAACATATAACAAATGCAAGATATTTACAGTTTACTATGATGTAGTTCTTCAAAGAAAACCCTTCGCATTTGAGCTATTTTTCTGTTTGGCAAACATTATCACAAATGCCAGATTGTCTATGAAGAACTACTAACTATGATGATGACCTATTTTGTTCCTGCATTTATACTTTAAACTGATAGTTAAGCAGTTTCATACCACGATAGTTAAAAAGATATGTACCTGTTTTCTTGCGTAGCGGAATTACAAAACTAGATTAACAGTAATTGGGAACGGTAACCATCTTGAAGACTTCAAAGAACATACTGTAAAACCCAAAACACGGAAGTCATGGGGAAAAACCCGGATCGACGTCATCACTGAATGAACCAATAAACAAAGAGATTATATAGCAATTCCTCGGATAAGTATTCGACCCAGAGTTGCCGTTCCTTTGGTATTGTAACGATTCGCCACAATAACGACTCGCAACATAACGATTCGCCACTAATGAAACAGTTAATTAACAACGATTCGCCACACGTGTGATAAATGAAATTTGGTTGGGCTTATGCAATGTTGGTTTTTTCCATCGGTTAAAAATATATTTATAGCAATACGGTAACAGTTAAGTGTTAAGTACTGTCTGCAAAAAATCAACCGTTATTGGACTACTTTTGAGACATTAGCAGAGATTGAAAGATACTGTAAAGAACAACACCTCTGTATGGGAGATTGATTGAGAGAGACTGCAAAGAACGACAACTCTGCATGGGAGATTGCTGCGCGTGGCCTACTTTTCCTTTTCCAAATCTTGTGGCTTTGTTGGTGTCTTTGGGTTAAACTAAAAGATGTCTTACGAGGTAGATCATTTGTTTTGTCAGAAATGTCCTGGTGTTATTTTTTCATCCGCGTTGTTAATGAATTATTTAATAAATAACACGTTTGTTACGTAATTATAGAGTTTAAATTTACCTAACTCATAGCCAGTTACGCAGGAAATGTCATTCTTTATACCGTTACAGTTGTTCGGATAAACGAATTCGGACAGTATCTAAGTTCTAACGACAATATTGAATATTATAAACTATTGACAATGTAATATGTTTCTAGACTGAAGAATGTTATAGTTTAATAAACAATTCAAATAACTTTGTTAATGAAATATTTGAAGTAAACATTCGGTGTTGAATTCATGTTGCCAGATCCACTTAAATGGCCGTCAACAAGTCTTTTTGAAGTTTTTTTTATTTGACCGACTCGAGACATCCACCAGCGGAGCTGAAAGTAGCAAGCGAACTCAGCGTGCGGAATTCTATCAGCACTTTATATGCAATTATCTCCGTTTTAAATTTCTACGAAATCATTAATGCACTCTATTAAACACATCAATATTATTCATATCCCGGTCTAGCAGGTTTTCGAGTGATTGACCTATTCAAACAAAAGCTATATTTTAAGATACCTTGACAATTTCAACCTGCTATGCAACCTTAAACGTTGTCATTTGCTTAAATCTTCAAGCTAGTGTGCGTTTGTTTACATCGGACACAAATTGGCTGATACCTACTGAGCATGCGTCTGGCAGTCACATGGCCCTCTCATTATCACCCATCAGATTACCGTAGACCTTATCGCCCTGATGTTGATAAACTAATTGTTTGTACACCAAAAAAAAAAGTAACACAACATACATGTAGCATGGTTTCCAAATGCGCTAACTGTTAATCCCCTACCCACTTGTTTTTACGGTTAGAGTTTAGCAAGAATCAGAGACCAGTCAAATTATACAATATGCAGCCGCTATCAGATAGTTAGAGACTGTGTGTATCTCTCTTATCTAAACACACACAAATCATATTTTGGACAGGCCCGACGGGCCGCGACCTTGTAAAATCAGAGGGGCCCAAAGTTGATTTTGACATTCTTATAACATGGACCATGATTATGTTTGGTGATATGAAAGGATATTGAAATGAATCCAGTACTGTTACATGTGATATGTTTATTGTATGTATAAATGGTAAATTGGTATTTTAGGTCATAAGAGCTGTATGACTGACCCGTTTGAAGTTTAACTGACCAACAATCAATATTTGTGTCTCATTCTGCAACTTTAATAATGTTTTTGTTTCAATATAGATAGATAGCCATTCAGATTGAAAGAAATCTTTCACTATGAGTTAATCAAAATCCTTAGGTGACCGTGAGGATAAAAAGTGTTAGGGAATTGATTTGGTTTTAAGTGTGATAGAGGGTGACATGTGTTAGATTTTTTAACTTTTAGAAATTCTGTGAAAAATAATCAGGGTCACAAATTTAGCTGTCCTTTTTTCCTGAGTCGAACATGTGCATTATCCAATTGAACTTGTGCGTGGGCATGAAACGTTTCTTTAAATCGTTTAAATTTTTCAGAAACCAGTTGGAGATCACCGCAAGAAGTGGGACAAAGATGAGTATGAGAAGATTGTGGCCGAGAGATTGGAAGAGGAGGAAAGGAAGGCCCTAGAACGAGAACTTTCAAAGGAAGCCCCTGTTAGACGAGAAACACTGAAACCCAGGGAATATAAGGTAAAACAAAAGTGCTCTTTCTACTTTTGAAAGTGACATGTAGCAGTTAGTTATTGTTTAAATTGTATAACATAGTATGCAAAGAAGTCTTATTCTTTAGGAATATTTATTGGCAAACTGTTGAATAATATGATTAAAGGAAAAGTTGTCCATAGAATTGTCTTCTTTTTTCAATAAATGCGCCTCTCTAGATATTTAGTTGACCATGTGCTGTTATGAGTGAATCTGGGCACTTTTCTTGAGCAATTGCAATTCATACTTGTTACCTTATTCTTTGTTAAGGTGGATCTAGATGGAAAGCTTGGAAAATCTCAGGTGATAACAAAAACAACTCCTGCAAGTCACCAAGGAGGGTAAGCTTCTACATCAGTTTTTACATTTCATCTATTGACATGAGACTAATTTTATTTGTTTCCAATATTAGTGGTGTAACATTTAGCAGTCAGTCACTAAAACTGATATAAAAAGCATAACATCTTGGGTATACTATAAATATAGCTTTTTAAACCTTTTATATCCATAATGATGAACATTTTGGTTTCCCAGTTTGCTTTGAGGCATAACTCAATAAATGAAATATGTCGGAACGTCATGGAATTGCTACATCTCTCAGTTGAAAGTGTAGAATATCCTTTCCTAAATAATTTTGGGACTACTGGTAAAATTGTTTTCAAAATAAACTCATGTTTGTATATAAATGTATGTGTCATTATGTCTCATTATAACTTTAATATAAACTTGTTGTTATTCTTAAAGTTATCCAAACGCATAGTCATTATAATCTAGTCTGTGTGTATTTCAGATATTACTGTAATGTGTGTGACTGTGTTGTGAAAGATTCAATCAACTTCTTGGACCACATCAATGGAAAAAAACGTGAGTATTATTTTATTGTTTCTAGTTATGGGTTCACCATTTTATTATTTTTAATTCCAGCCCACGTAACAACTCAATTTAAAGAAGATGTTGAATGAAATTCATGCATTCATTAAGGCTTTGTCTTTAGTCTCTAGTTTATATGGACAAGATGACAGTTACTTGGACAAAGAAAGTTACTTGGACATACTTGAGCTTGTTCTGGTGAAAAAGTCAAGAAGCAGCAGTTATGTGTTGTGTAGCTGAGAATTGTATTAAGTGACATTTAACTCGAACACAACAAATAAAGGTATATTTATAAAACACTAAATGAAATGCACTGCTATACACTGTTTTACAGACTTTTCTACTATTCAGATCAAAGAAATCTTGGCATGTCCATGAAAGTAGAAAGATCTTCACTGGAACAAGTCAGAAAAAGGTTTGAAATGAACAAGAAAAAGTTGGAAGAAAAGAAAAAAGAATATGATTTTGAAGAAAGAATAAAGGAGTTAAAAGAAGAGGTATGAACTGTACTTGCATAATTGTAAATGTTGATGTCTGGCTCATGAATGTATAGATTCTTTTGTAAATAAAAACATGTAAGGAAGACATTTTCTAAAATAGAATTACGTAAATAAAAACAATTCCAGTGAATAAAATGTCGTCTGATAGAGGCAAAATATTTTGTTCTACATGTAAAAAGTTCCCAACAACATGTGTATGTACTTCAGCATGCACTATTGAGTTCCCAACTACATTTATATACTTCAGCATGCACTACTGAGTTCCCAACTACATTTATATACTTCAGCATGTACTATTGAGTTCCAAACTACATTTATGTACTTCAGCATGCACTATTGACTTCCCAACTACCTTTATATACTTCAGCATGCACTGTTGAGTTCCCAACTACATTTATATACTTCAGCATGCACTGTTGAGTTCCCAACTACATTTATATACTTCAGCATGCACTTTTGAGTTCCCAACTACATTTATATACTTCATCATGCACTATTGAGTTCACAACTACATTTATATACTTCAGCATGCACTATTGACTTCCCAACTACATTTATATACTTCAGCATGCACTATTGACTTCCCAACTACATTTATATACTTCAGCATGCACTATTGACTTCCCAACTACATTTATATACTTCAGCATGCACTATTAAGTTCCAAACTACATTTATATACTTCAGCATGCACTATTGACTTCCCAACTACATTTATATACTTCAGCATGCACTATTGATAGGAATAATATTAAAGATAACTATTAACATGACTGTCATGCACAAAATGTACTAGAATATTGTATCATGACGCATAACTCGGATACTTTTATCTGTTATAATACGTCAATTTAAAGTTGTAAAAGGGGCAAACACATATACAAGGACAGAAGCTGTTTTATATGACTTTCAAAAAAGGTTTTTGTCATTCTATTTAAGGAGGAGAAACAGAAAGCTTACAAGAAAGAGAAGCGAAAGGAGAGAAAGAGAAAGGCAGATGATGATGTTGATGCTGATGTAGATCCAGACATGGCAGCAATGATGGGATTCTCAGGGTTTGGAAGCTCAAAAAAGTCTTAACACAATGTGGACAGCAGAACTGTGAAAGTGAATACAGACTGTCATATTTCATCGAGAGTTGCTAAGAAACATCTGGTCGTAGACTAAATTTATAAGTTTTTGCTGTGAAAACTGGCCAAATTCACTACCTACATCCCTCCAGAAATCAGTTTTTTTAGTTTCAATTTAACCTTTCTTTAGTTTGTCCAAACTTATTTTTAATATCTTAAATAGGGAGTGAATGTTTGTCTGTTCAGGGCGCCAAGAAAACATTTTTCATGGACAAGCCACGATCCTGTGGCCTCTGAAATGGACAAGCCATCATTGTTTTTCAGACAAGACCAAAAAAAATCCATTTTACAAAATCTCCTCATATCAAGGTTTTACTAGTAAACAAATTTGGTGGGTCAGTTATCATTTAAAATTAAAAACAATATTCTGTAATCCAAGATGAAATGTTGAGTTGATCATGGGCCGAAGCAAATATAAACAATCTACGTCATTTTACGCTCTACGATGCATTAATTAACAAGAGCAAGCAGATGTGCATTCTTTAACTCTATACACCCATTCTATGGACAGTAAGGCCACCTTGTTATCACTTATCAGTAAGATTAGGGTAGATCTTAATCGCCCTGATGTTGATAAACTAATTGTTTGTACAACATAGCATGGTTTACAAATTCGCTAACTGTTAATCCCCCACCTACTTGTTTTCACGGTTAGAGCTACCATGTGTGTTTATAGTGACTCGCTAGACTGGGTTATCGATTTTACTCCCCACTTCAAGCTTAGGTATAGTGAGAATCATGGATCCGTCAAATTGTATAATGTGCAGTCGCGATCAGCTAGTTGTGTATGTGTGTATCTCTCTTATCTAAACACACACGAATCTTATTTTGGACCGGCCCGACGGGCTGCAACCTTGTAAAATCAGAGGGGTCCGAAGTTGATTTTGACAGGCCCAGCCCATGTTCAAAGAGCCCTGCTGTTAAGTAAAGGTTGCAATAGGGTTAACTTGTAAGGTATCTTTTGATTAATGCTTTTTTGTACGAAAGGCTGCAAAGATGTTTTCTCTCAACATGTTTTGAACTGTCCCTTAAGAAGTCAGCAGAATAGACAAATCGGAGAGACTAATAACAGATTTCAATATGAGTCATGAATGCTGTCTTACTGAAGGAAAAAATGTGACCAGATAGGAAGATTGCTTATGCCTTAGTTCAATAAGCAGAAGCTTGATTTTCCTCAAGGTAGGGTGTAGTTAAGTATAGACTAGGTCTGGGAATTCTCTGTATAATTTCATTTGCTCTTATATTTGTGTTCATGATGAATATTGGTTTGTTTGTACAGAATAAGCATTTTCAGTCGATGTTACTTTTCGCACATGTATACAAGAGAGGTCCAAGGTGTGTTTGCATGTTTCTAAATGTAGAAATTACATGTAAAACCGATTTATAAGATACCTAATCACTTCGCAGTTTAAAATTTAACTAAAGAGAGTAATTTCACCTATTTCTCATGGGGAGTAAATCAGGTTTTAATTCATTTGATAGTGATTTGTAAGATTTAAAACTACCTATGTAGTACCATAAGAACTATTGATCTGTACTTATCGCCTGATGGATTTTATACTTTT
>ENA-OREC01002277-OREC01002277.1-marine-metagenome-genome-assembly--contig:-NODE-2277-length-10471-cov-10.314316_pt1 | contig 10471 bp, 8 predicted proteins | sample MGYA00248626_ERZ508543 | MGnify/ENA primary metagenome ERZ508543 (study PRJEB26211, sample SAMN05518279) | marine metagenome | isolation source: Puget Sound, Washington, USA | host: Bankia setacea...
GGTTCGAGCTTAAGGCTAAAGGGGTTAGATTAGATTTAGTCAATGGTATTATTTTTTATATAATGTTTGTTGTTGCTTTCCACAAGTAAGGATTATCAAAGAGTCAACGTGTCGGACAATCAATGACAGTAAGAAGTTTTGTCCCCACCTACATCCCAAAAATATAAAAAAGGTATGTGTCAGCAAGAACAACATCGGTCAAAGGAAAAACATCCATAGGAACAACACAATAGCTGTTTTTATCTTTCTTAGTTATTAAAGGCGTCTATATTCCTTTTTTTAAGTATAGAGATGGTTTCGTGAAAACGTAATATTCAAATCTGTTGAGTTTCCTTTTTTATTGCAATGGCGGATATCTGTTGTAGTTTAATGAGATTATTAATGAGATTGTGTCACGAACTAAGCGTCTTTTGTTTATGTGTTATCTAAATACCTGACATAATCCAGTCTGCTTTTAGGTGTTAGCAATTGCTTGGCTGGCTATACTGTCGAACTATATGTACGTTAACTAAATGTTTAACCAAGCGAAAATGTAGACACACCTTAACTTGTGAAACGTTGGACTACGATGGGTCTTAAGACTACAATGGTGTTTCAACAGAAAAGTAAAACACATATCATCATTACTAAGAAAACATTTCAGAACTAGTATACTCCTGGCATGTATAATAGCTGACATTGGCGGGAAACAAAATACAGTGTGAGCTAACACATGGTCGGAAAACACAAAGCATTCGAAGTAGAACAGCACCCCAACTCGAGTCGCGCATTATCAACAAAATGATTTGCCAACACTAATACATGCATATGAGTTAGTTGACTACACTGTGATGGCAGAGTTTAAGATGTGTTATCACATGAACTCATATATTATCTGCCTTATTATCGATCTATAGCAGGACAGAACAGAACAGAAACTGTATTAACTTGTACTACATTTGTACATCGTTAACACACATACACCCACTCATAACAATCTTTGCGTAATGAGTGTTTACTAGTCAGTTCATTTATACATGAAATTGAATACTAAGATCTATGAAGATGTACTCACCAACTAGTGAAAACTTAAATTAAATTCCAATGTCTATGGTAGCACCAGGTGTGAACAATGCAGTTTAAATGCCTGGTACTTCTTTACTAACTTAAATTAATCAGTCAATTTTGTAAATCGAAAAACAATCCTTTTGATTAGGGGGGTTAAACTACAGATTATATTATAAGATTAGGGATTAAAAGTGAACGCATGCAGGTTACTTGTTAAATATGGGTGGGTGTATACGTAAAGGGAAACAACAGCTCAAAATACTTCACTAGTGTTTGCCATTTCCAGCTTAAGTGTTCAAGTTAAGAATTATCCTCGCTCTTCATTCTCGGAGAAAAAACCGTTGTAAAATATTCATATCTACCATTGTAAAATATCAATGTTCGAAATACCATCTAGTAATTGCAAGGAATCGGACAGTGTTTCGTGGCTTCATATCATTTTTATGTAGAAGTGTGGAAGCATGAAGAAAGAATTCCAAATCGTAAATGACAGTCTAAGTCTCTAAAAGTACATTGTTGTACATGTATTCATAAGTTAAATGTGATTATCAAAAAGTTGCATTGTCGAGCCCCTCAGATCACGTGACTTTATTGCATAATTCGTGAACGTGGTTAAAGACGCCCTTCCATGCATGTATGTGAGTAGTTTGAGATATTCTGAACCTACGTATATACATACGCTATATTATAAAGGAAAGGAATGTTATAAGCTGAGAACCTGAACCACATTTAAATATAGATACTATCAGTATGCTATGAGAAATGTATTCCTATACAATGCAATTACGTTGACCTAAAAATGAGAAAAGTGGACTGATGTTGTCCAAGTTTGCATAATTATGTTGGATTGAATTTGAAACAAGGGAGAAAACCAGCCTATAATTTAGGCTTTCCTGTACGCTGTTACCTCCTCCAGTTTATCAACTTGCATTACATTTAGTGCTCTACAAGCACGACTCATTGTACATTAGGTACTCTACAAGCCCAGCTATTTGGACATTTAGTGCTCTACAAGCACGGCTATTTGGACATTTAGTGCTTTACAAGCACGGCTCTGTGTACATTTAGTGCTCTACAAGCCCGGCTCTCTGTACATTGAGTGCTCTACAAGCCCAGTTCTTTGTACATTGAGTGCTTTACAAGCCCGGCTCTCTGTACATTTAGTGCTCTACAAGCCCAGTTCTTTGTACATTGAGTGCGTTACAAGCCCGGCTCTCTGTACATTTAGTGCTCTACCATCCCGGTTCTGTGTACGTTTAGTGCTTTACAAGTCTGGCTCTCTCTGTAAATAAAGTGTTCTACCAGCCCAACTCTTTGTACATTTTAAAGTGCTCTACAAGCCCCGCTATCCGTACACTAAGTGTTCTACTAGCCCGGCTCTCTGTACACAAAGTGCTCTACAAATATATGGCTCTCTATACACGTTAGTGTTCTACTGGTACCAGTCCGGCTCTCTGTACATTTAGTGCTCTACATGCTCAGCTGTCTGAATATTTAATGCTCTACAGTCCCAATGTTCTGTTTATTTAGTGCTCTACAAGCCCGGCTCTCTGTAAAGTAGGTGCTCTAAACGCCTCATTAAGAGCTCTTCAAACATGGCTCTTTGTACATATAGTGCTCCAAAATTATATATGGATCTGGACCATTCATTTAAAATTCTAATTAAAACTGTCGTATTCGAGTAAATGAATCATGCACATATACACGTATTGAAAACTTAACATTATATTAAGAAATTTATTCATACTAGCAATACATGTACTTTAAACAATTGACCAATTACGACTTGCCCACATTATTTTCAAAAGTTTACTAAATGACCAATGCATGGAGACGAACTGACCAACTTTTGGCCGTTACGAAAAGGTAAGGTTACGAAATGACCATTATTCTCCAAGGGGGGCTACTTTGGTTAACATACCAAGAACGACAACTTTGCTAGGAGAAAAACAACATTGATATGTGGTAAGCATATATCGACTTTTACTTTGTCTGAGTCGGTTTTATTTCTTATCTGTTCAGTTATAGCGATCCCATGTTCGAAACTACATACTACATAAATATGAAAGTATGCCCTGGGAATTTGTGGAGAATGGTTTTAAGTTGTAAGTAAATTCGGATACACACATTCGGACATGGATTGTTGTTTCTAGTGTTATTAACAAATTTCTTTTGACTTAGTATTTACTTACTGACTCGATAGTTTTAACCTGAATTTAGACTCTAATGTTATATTTGTGATTTTAATATCTTTGACTTACTTAGGTTAAACTTGTTCTTCATAGAAAACCTGGCATTTGTGTTAATAGTTGGTGTGTCAAATGCAAGGTTCTTTACTCTAACGTTTAAACACATACCATAACCAGTTAAATAGTTAAATAAAACTATTTCAACGTATTAACAATTAAAGTAAAAATCATTTAAAGTACTTTTAAAGCTAACTATCAAAAATGAGCACTCAACAAAAAACAACAGATAATGTATGATTGTTTACATTTGGCAGCATGACTGTAGCCATTTTGTGTACAACAAGATGAAACAGGACAAATGTTGGAATTATTTTTGAGTGAAATGTTTTAATCGCGACTTATGTGAATGAGGTCAGTTTTACCTACCAATCATATTTTAATGTATATGTCAACACGATATATCCCCGTCTAGTGGGTATTCAACGGATTTTCGAGTGATTGACATACTTAAACTAAAGCTATATTTTAAAATATCCAGACTATGCAACCTTTATCATTGTCATTTGCTTAAATCTTCTAGCTAGTGTGCATTTGTTTACATCAGACACAAAATGGCTGGTACTTACTGAGCATGCGTCTGGAAGTCATGTGTTCTGTTTTCAACAGTCAAAGGTCAATAGCTATAAAACTACACTGCATAACTTAAATTAGGTGTAAAGGTAGTTTATAGGATAGTCTATGATTTATCATCACATTTTGACAATTCGAACACTTTTAAATAAAGTCTGTAAAGGTTTCCAACACATTTTAGCAACATGGTGCATACATTGGGGTTATCCTTTATAAACCAATGTGTACCCGAGTGGGTCACCATTTCTCTTACCTTATTTGGGCTACAGTATGACGTATGAACCCACTATTCACATCCATGATCTTTGACAACTTGTTTACTAAACAATCAACCCATATGACATATATTTCAAGACCAGCTGGTAAGAAAGTTTCGTATTTTGCAAATTAGACTTATTGATTTATCTAAGTTTGAAATCTTCCAGACAATTTTAAGAAATCAATCGACTTTAACACCTATTATTTCGCGAGCATATTTTCATTTTACAAACCTCAAGTGATGTCATTGATTTGACAGGCGTGTTTTACCAGACGATCTTTCAATATATTTTGAATGGTTATTTTGTGTTAAATGAGGGAGAATTAAAAGGGGACATTTTGGGCTTAGGTAAAGTGTGACAAAATCTATATGTGTGTGGTATTGGTTTATTGTCTTACCTCAAGTATGTCCATTTTTGTTTTTTTCTTACTGTACAATATATCGCGGACTTTGTAAACAAAAAATCACGTAATAAAGGTGGAGCGTGTTCAAACGAAAAGCGGGAACCGGATATTACCCTAGGTCGAAATTACCCTACTGCGGGATACTACAACTTTAGCCTAAAAAACGATATATTTAAAGCATGTTCAAAACAGCTGTGTAAATTAATGAAAACAATCAAACTCAAATTTTATGTTTGAAAATCTGTTCAGCCTCATTTGCATATGCGCCCCCAACCGTATGTATACAAGTAACAACAATGGCTGAAATTTGAAATGTCTTTGATTAATGGGGCTGCTAAAGATGTTTTAAAAATTAAAGTATGTCAACACAGTTTTGTTGTAGTTGTTGATGCCTTTTTGTATGTTTAGAAATAACCAATGTATGCTCCTGAAATTTATTAATTCATCTGATTTATTCACATCTGAATGTGCCAACTAGGTATGATGTCTGAACAAAGCTACGTGTTTTGAGCTTAATTTGAAGAACTCCGCATTTGCATTTATAGCAAGAAAAAAAAAATGCGGAGGGTTTTCTACGAAGAACATAGGTTATACATGCTTAGTGCATTGGTAATGAACCTTGATATCAACTAGTTTACAGTTTAATCCATCTTAAAATGAGTTGTGTGGTAAACTATATTCTCTTAATGAGCTAACAATCTTTTACAGAAAGCTGACAATGGCGTCAGGAGATGGTTCTGGGGCCAATGACAATATTGCCTTGCTGGCAGACAATGAAGAAATTATGAGATATGTTAGTGCTATTTCTCGACCTAGGACTGGCAGTGAGTCGTCAGGGAGCCTTCACGGCCCCATTTCTATTGATGAGGAATACAAGTTCACAGAAATTTCCCACCCTGCACAGGTTCTGACAGGGCTTAATCATCTGAGGAACTCTCAACATTTCTGTGATGTAGTACTGACTGCAGGGGGACAGGAATTTAACTGCCACAAAATTGTGCTGGCATCCTTCAGCCCTTACTTCCATGCTATGTTTACTGGTAATCTGGTTGAAAGTACACAGCAGAGAATCACAATTAATGACATTGAAGGATCAATTATGGAATTTTTAGTGAACTATGCTTACACATCTGAAATCATGATCAATAAACAAAATGTGCAGGCTCTTCTTTCAGCATCAAACTTACTTGAAATTCTCCCTGTCAAAGAAGCCTGTGGTCAGTATCTTGAACATAACATGGATGTTACAAACTGTATTGGAATTCATTGTTTTGCTGAGGCTCATGCTTGTATTGAACTACAACAAAAGTCCAAAGATTACATCCTACAACATTATTCAAATGTCAGTTTACACGAGGAATATTTACAGTTGAGTAGAGATAAACTGATAGAATTTTTAAAAGACGATGGTTTAAATGTATGTTCAGAGGAAGTGGTATACCATTCATCAGTTCGATGGTTAGACTTTGATAGTGAAGGACGGAAGAGTGACTTTGAGAAGGTGTTGGAGCATGTCCGCTTGCCACTGATAAGCCCATACTTTCTTTATGATGTGATAGAAAAGCAGGAGGCTGTTTGTGTATCAGACAAATGTAAGGAACTGGTGGATGAAGCAAAAACATACCAGCTGCTTCAGGACAGGAGGACAGAGCTTCAGACTGTCAGAACACATCTGAGAAAGTCATATGGTGGGTATTTTATTTACAGTGTTAGAATAATACTTGATGATTTATATATTACGGTCTGATCTTGACAAATGAAGAGTAGTCATTTTTAAAACACTCTTTTTTAAGATGCACCATAATAAACCGTCAATCCGTAAAACTAAAAGTAATAGCAGAACTTGATTCAATTTGTTGTAGCAAACCTTTGACGGCTCGTTCAAGCACGGCTAAAACGACGTTAAATATACCATTTTAGGCGTGAATAAGATATGAACAGGAAGATAAAGTTGTCATATAAAGAAGACAACAAAATGAGCCTGATGCAAGTCAAAATGTCAGTGCCAGTTTATAAATACACATTTACATGTATATAAAAACATTGGATAAAGTATCAAGAACAGTTTCCTTCCTTTTAAACATGTTTCTTCATTTCAGGTTACAAAGAGGTGATTATTTGCGTTGGCGGGGAGGATGACAAGGTTGTGTTACGCAGTGTGGAGATGTTTGATGCAGACTGTTGTCGCTGGACTCCTCTTGCATGTCTTCCCTTTGCCATCAGTAAACACGGCATGGTAGCTTCAGGTAGAACTGGCTTAGTTTAGCTTCTAGTCTTCTAGTCATTATACTTATACCCTGTTATAGTGAAAAGAATTTAAAACCATTGAATGAATGCTAGTATGAGTTTATCGTTTTTAGTTGTTGTTTCCAACTTTGTGCACTGTCATCTTTAAACTATATTTAAAACTAGCTGCAAGTGTAGTTTTTTTTTCATCATCTGACATATCAATTGTCCTTTGAATTGTTTTCATTCAAGTTTCAATATACTTTACTTCTAACAAACAAGTCAAAAGGCTCTCTTGTTAAGAATATTCAAAACACGTTTACATGAAATGACAATTTATATAAGATCATATATCCCACTCACCAGTTTTAATGTTTAGAATTATTCAGACGTGTTCATTTGTGATATTTAGGGGACTATATATACCTGGCTGGTGGAGAGTTTCCAGATGGTTCTGCCAGCAGAAATGTGTGGAGATTTGATCAGAACCTTGACTCCTGGTTGGAAATGGTGCCTATGAATGTGTCCAGATCTGAACTAGGTATGACTTTGCTTCCATACGCTGTGGTTTAAAACGATTACAAATGTTTACTACTGAAGTGAATGAACACTTGTTTAGAGTCAGTCACCACTTCTTTGAGTTATGTATACACACTAGAGCTTTGGTGATACTGTTGAATTTTACAAATGTCTATGTACATTGCCGAGACAGTTAGTTGAAATGATGGTACTTCCAGATTATATATTTCAAATATCCATCAAATGCTAAAACTAGATTTCTTAATGTGTTTTTCATCCCTGTAATGTTACTGAGAGTTTTATTGATCAGCATGGTTGCTCCAGTTGTACTAAGCATTTACTATCCATGCTTACCATTAGCTGTTTTGTGTGAACTGTAGGTTTGGCGATGTTGGATGGTCATGTGTATGCTATAGGGGGCTGGGATGGGTCAGGCAGACTGGACTCTGTGGAGAGGTACAATCCTCAGCTCAACACCTGGACATTTATACCATCTATGAAGATTGCACTCACAAGTCCGGCAGTAGTGGCCCTGAAGGGTATGCTCTATGTGACAGGTTAGTGGAGACAGTTTTTTTACCAAACACCAGTTTCAGTCAGGTTAGAACTATGCTGTGTTTACAGTAATGTACTTTGAGTATCAGGTTTCTTTATTTTGAAGTGTTGAGCATAAAATGTAATTGTTTTTGTAGGCTTTAAAATATGCATTGGTTAAAGGAAACAAAACTGAGTATGGGAGTGTCCTCTTTAAGTAGCATGTTTGAGAAGAGACTGGAAGTTTGTCAGTCTTTCATCTCTTACAAAAAACAACACTAGTAGTTTTGTTTTCTAAGGCTCCAAACAGAGGTCTGCTTTTTGCTAGCGAGTTGTGCCAAGGACAATACTATATTTCACTGTATGTGTATTTCTCTTCAACGTTACAAACACTATCCATCACAAATTAACTGTTTGTTTGCTTTGTGAATGTTTCAGGGGGTGCTGTGTTGGAAGATGGTGATGGTATAGACTTGGTACAATGTTTTAATCCCCGTACAGACATGTGGATAGACAGACCTAACATGCAGATACCTCGCTCAGGTAGTGCCTCGTGTATACTGGAAGGCATGATCTATGTTATAGGTAAGTCACATGACATTGTACAAGTGTATAAGGTAACAGTTACAGCTACGTGAGTAACTCTTTTAAAGTGTCTTATGATGAATGATTGCAAAGAACCTCAACTTGAATGATCAAACATGGCTTTGTTGGCCTGAGTTGTCACTGTCAGAAAGATGGTTGTTTTGGTTAAAAGCAGTGACCAGGGACCATTTGTTGCTGCATTTGAATTCTTCATTAAATGTTAAGTTTATTTGTAAGCACGTAATCAAACAAAAGTACCCAAGGAAGTTATGTTCTAAAATCAGTTACTTCATGTATATAATAGTTGGCAGCACTAAAACTGGAGTGAAAGACTAAATGTTATACACTTGCAGTACCACTTTACATAAGGAGTTTGTAGAATGTAATGTTTCATATTGGCTTATCATCCAGGCTAGTCATAATCTGAGAGTTGCAAACAGTTTAATAGGTTTAACTCTGGGGCAGCGTGGTACAGTTGTTAGCGCATCTGACTTGTAATCGGCTGATGTCTCATAGGAGTTAGTCAGAAACCCCAAGTAGGGGCTCCCACTGTTCCCTTGAGCAAAATCTTACCTCATTGCTCAGTACTGGTTTGTGTCAGGAACGGATTTGAGAATTTTACTTAAATAATCAGAATTGCTTCCTTCAAAATCAATCTAAGATAAATTAATTAAGCAAACTATTTATATGCTCAGGTGGCTGGCATGCGTCTACAGAGAACACTAACAAGGTGGAGTGTTACAACCCTGAGCAGGATGAGTGGTTACAGAGAGCTCCAATGGTAGAGAGGAGATATAGACCTGGTGTGGCTGTGATAAACAATAAGATATATGTGTGTGGTGGTGAAGAAGGTTGGGACAGGTTAGTATATAGGGTTGCCATGGTAACTGATTGTTTCATAGACTGTTCTTAAGATAAAGATGCAATGACAAAAGTGAGCGCCTGTAAGAGAGAAGATTGACTGTAATAAATACATGTAGGACGATATGTGTATGTTTCTAGGAAGAAAGCTGGTAAACAGAATATAGAGGGATCTTATTTAGTGTAAATTTTGTGGTCTTGAGGTAACGCCAGTCAAAGCTTTTCTATCATAGTTGAGTTCTACTACCCCAATGCTTTTATATTCTGATAAGATAACACAGTATACTCACAGACTACACCTACTTTGTAAATGTCATTGATACAAATAGCAAATGTCAAAGATAAGAAAGTTGTAAAGATTGTATGGCATTTTTTATGGGAATTCAGTATTTTAAGTAACACTATACGCAGAAGGATGGTGTCGAATGTGTTCTGTAACTGGACTAAATGAATTGTCATTAGCCTGCACTCAAGTATTTCAGACCATATTCCTCCTATGCCACTGCTTGTGTTGTCAGTGATAGCCAGATAGCTGTTTAAGTTTGCTGTAACATTCTTATTTTCAGATACCATGACACTATAGAATGTTACAACCCAGAAACGGACACGTGGTCGATCGTGGGCGAGATGTTGACAAGTCGTAGCTGGCTCAGTTGTGTGTCCATGAGAATCAGGAAAGACATGAACAATGCAGAGTGTCATAACAAGTGTGAATGTTCTGTGTGAAATATTTCATGTGACAAGTGTGACTGTTCCATGTGACAAGTGTGACTGTTTCATGTGACAAGTGTGAATGTGCCATGTGACAAGTGTGAATGTTCCGTGTGACAATTTTGAATGTTCCGTGCGACAAGTGTGAATGTTCCGTGTGACAAGTGTGAATGTTCCGTGTGACAAGTGTGAATGTTCGATGTGACAAGTGTGAATGTTTCATGTGACAAGTGTGAATGTTCCGTGTGACAATTTTGAATGTTCCGTGTGACAAGTGTGAATGTTCCGTGTGGCCAGTGTGAATGTTCCGTGTGACAAATGTGAATGTTCCGTGTGACAAGTGTGAATGTTCCGTGTGACAAGTGTGAATGTTCTGGGTGACAAGTGTGAACGTTCTGTGTGACAAGTGTGAACGTTCTGTGTGACAAGTGTGAATGTTCCGTGTGGCAAGTGTGAATGTTCCGTGTGACAAATGTGAATGTTCCGTGTGGCAAGTGTGAATGTTC